>Ga0208357_1000310_pt1 | contig 39712 bp, 42 predicted proteins | sample NGESurdeep092012_6_FD_184487 | JGI IMG/M metagenome (GOLD analysis project Ga0208357, IMG submission 184487) | Arctic peat soil microbial communities from Barrow, Alaska - NGEE Surface sample F52-2 deep-092012 (SPAdes) | ecosystem: Environmental > Terrestrial > Soil > Wetlands > Peat ...
GTAGATTGGTACCCCTGCGGGGCTATAGCTCAGTCGGTTAGAGCGCGTCACTGATAATGACGAGGTCGTAAGTTCGATTCTTACTAGCCCCACCACGAGTCAAGTACAAAAGTCGAGCATTTCGATGACAGAAGTCCGACCCAGCGGCAATGAAAACTCTTCTCCCAGTGTTTGGGTGTTGCAGATAACGTTCGCCAGCGATCTCCTGTCCTAGGAGACCGCTACGAAGCGAGGACGGCGCTGGCGGAGTCGATCAAGCGTTCCGCCCACCCGACCATCTTTGCGGCGGAGGTCCTACTCACCAGCATCACGCCGTATTGCGCGTTGTCTTTCTCGTTAAGAAGCCGACTCAGGTCCTTTGCCATGGTCGAGCCATTCGGGTGAATGGTCGCTACGAGTGCTTCCGCCTCGCGGTGATCCTGGCCTCGAGGACGTTGCTTGAGCCTGGCGCAGCAGGCGGCATCTGAAGCTGCTATTCCTGCCAAGACGGCTAAAGCTGCAGCTACATTCGGGAGAGCGTCGTCCGACAGGTCTTCAATGCAAAATGAAGCGACTTCGGCGAACTTTCTCGCCTGCAAGAGACGTGCGAGCGCTTCAGGTCGTCCGCACGGACTAGTCGATGAACTCTTACGAGCGCTCATGCGGTTTCCACGTCAAGAACAGTTGCGTCGCCTTGCACAACCTCAAGGTCTCGATGCCACTCGGCAAAGATCAGTTCACCCAATGATTGCAACCTTCTAAGATCGGTATGGGTAAGCGCCATGACCTGGGCGCGGTTGCCGGTCCAATTGAGAACCCGGACCGCCAGGTTATCCAGCACTTCGTCGGGGCAATGATCCTCGCCGATGATCAGGATGTCAATGTCGCTTTTCGAATCTCCCTCGCGTCGTGCGAAGGAGCCAAAGAGGCCGACGAGGTCGACATGGTACGTCCACGACGCCACTTCGTCGCGCAATCGCAAGAGGAATTCGGCCCGCAAAGTAACAAGGGCCTCGACGGCCCCCGCCGCGACGTGCTCGCGATTCAGAAGATAACCACCAGGCACGTTCAATACCAAACCCTCGTTCACGAGACGTCGGAGCACTTTGCGAACTCCAGATGGTGTTCCGCGCGAGGCGCGCCTATCGACTTCGGAGAGTGTGAGCGGTACTGAACTACCTGCCAGCACCTCGAGAACTGACCCGTCCAGGGAGGGCACCACGCTGCTGATAGGGCTCGCGATGTTCATGCAATCTCCTTATTACTCTGCACTATAGTGCGATGTCTGAATTATAGTGCAGTCATTGTACTATAGTGTGGCCTTTGTCCTATAGTGCAAATAGGACTGTTTTATTCCGAGTGTGACCGGGATGACCGACCAGGTGGCTGGCGCCTACGAACTCTCGCGCCATTGACGCTCCTGCGTTGTTGTCACGTAGATGGAGCGCTTCGAAGATGGGATGGCGTAGCGTGAAGACACAAGAAGGGTGAGTTCGAGTGCGTTGGTGGGTATGGGCGGCTGTTGTCGCATTTCAACTTCTTGTTGTGCTGAGTGTGCGCGTGGCTCGTCGCTTCGATTGGCTACCCCACGGCATCGGGATCCTCAAGTCCAGTGCTTTCCGCATGAGCTTCCTGGGCTTGTACTTTGGCACGTGGATGGGAGTGTTGTACTACTACGGGCAGGGTGAGAGCGCGCTAAACGCTGTACTTTCCGGTCTGGTCACCGGCCTCGCGTTCTCTTTGGCGATGGAGTGGTCGCGGCGTCGCCGAGAGAAGAAGAACCTCCATTAAGCGCGCGATGCTGATGTGCATTCGGAGAGTTCATCAGATCCCGAGCGCTAATCTCGCCGCGGTCACTCGGTAGGGCCACCGTGCACTTTCTCGTCATCGGGGTAGCGAGAGACATCTCAAGGTAGGTGGGAGAGGCTGAGTGGTCGTCCTTTTGCGATACCAAACGGTAGTGGAGAAGGAACAAGGCCAACAGCCGACCGCTATTTGCCGTTACGTTCGCGGTGCTTGCACCCCGGCCAGCAGCACGGTCGGCGCTGTCCCTGTTCCAACTCTTCTTGGGTTCGGCGAACGCGGCGTTTTCTGGTCACTTCCTGCTTGGCATCCTCAACCCAGCAGATGAACTCGTTGCGCGCCAAAGGTGTGATGTCTTTCCAGGCATCGAGTGCCGTGGGGTTGGCGAGTAACGCCTTGCGCAGGTCTCCGGGAAGTTTGTGCACCACTCCGCCACGCACCTGCTGCTTACCCATGAGTCGACAGTATCTGTTCAGAGCTGCGCCTCATCACTCACCTGGCTTCACCATCAAATGACCCTCTTAATAGCGAGGCGGACCGGCCGCGACGTACGCTCGCACTTCCTCGTAGACGAGATTGAATGGCCCCGGACCCGTAAGGAACCACGTGACGCCGGCCTGCTCCCACTGGGCGTAGCGCTCGTCTTCGCGGTACACCATTTTTTCGTCACGCTGACCCCAGACAACAATGTCAAAGTCGTCAAGGTCGGCCCCCGCTTCTCGCAGTTTCGTCGCGAGTTGATTCACCTGCTCGGGCTCGGTCATCTGAATCACCATCATCCCTTGGTACTTTGCAGCTCGACGAATTGGCGCCGGATTTGGCCATCGCCCCGCAGTCCACACCGGAATACCGCTTGATCTATACGGCGTGGGTTTGAACGCCACCTCTCGGGCTTTCAGAAACTCGCCAGTGATATTCACTTCCTCGCCCGACACCAGTCCTTGAAAGATGGCGAGCCCCTCATTCAAGGCACGCCCTCGTTCGACGGCGTCGGTCAACTCGCCAAAACAGGCGAGCTCCCCACCCGGGTAATCGTCACCAATGCCAAACCCCATTACCAGGCGACCCTTAGAGAGCCGATCGAGCGTGACGGCTTGACGCGCCACCACCTGGGGGCGCCGACGAATCAACGGCGTCACCATTGGTCCAAGCGTGATACTCGAGGTTCGTGCGGCCATGACGGCCAGGCAGACGTAAGGATCAAGAATGTCACGCACGGGTGAGGAGTAGCGCAGATGGTCCCACACGAAGAATCCGTCCCAACCCGCCTCTTCGGCCAGTACCGCCAAGTCGGCCATCCTCTCGACGTCGGCGAGACCGTCAAAGGGAGGGAGAAATAGTCCGTGCTTCATGTGGCCACCCGTCTTCAGTGTTGACGTGATTCTTACCTACCGCGCGGGGGCAGTGTTGGGTCAGTTGCGTCCTACTGACGAAACGAACAACGGCACCCTCAAGCACTGACTATCGCGAGTGAACCGCACTCGGACGTTTCGAGAGGGGCACCGCGTAATACGTCGAGTCGCGCCATGACATGGAGCCAGAGTGCGGCAATGATGTCGAAATGGCCCGCTCGTTAACTCCCTGGCTTCGACTCCTGCAAGTCACCGTTCTCTTCGTCGCGGCCGCCAGTTTCGCGACCACACGCGAGAGCAGCGCCGCAACAACAAGGTCCGCTCCTGCGGTGCAGATGCTCGTAGGCGTCGCGGGCACGCCACTCGTCTACGTGGTGAGCAAACATACGGTCGGATGTACCCACGAGCCGTGTCTTCAACTTCTGCGAACCAGTGATAATGGAATCCACTTCACGACACTTCACATGCCGCCGCTCGCCTTCGTTAGTAGGGATCCCCTCGGCAACCTCAGTCAGTTGTTCTTCGCCAACTCGTTGGACGGCTACGCCTTCCTCAACGCGACCTACCCGTCAAAAATGTACGTCACCGTCGACGGCGCGAAGTCGTGGCACCGTGAAAGCATCGCCCCTGGCGACGCAATCTTGCAGCTCGTGACTGCTCACCACGAGTTGTACGCCGTCGTCGCGCATTGTTCGACGACGAGAGTATGCACGGATTATCGAATCGCGCGGTCGTCGCTCGCCGCGAACAAATGGACGATCGACACGTTGCCCGCACCGCTTAACAAGAGCTTCTTTGCTCTGGCCGCCTACGACGCGAACGTCTGGGAAAATCGTCAGGGGCCGCGAACGTCGATGTTGTACTCCTCCAATGACAAAGGGCGAACCTTCACTCAATTGTCGGCGCCACTCCTGGCCAGCGTGAGCGCCTGCGCCCTGACCTCGTCGTCGCCATCCGTGCTGTGGGCCGAGTGTCCAACCGGGATGTCCGTTTCCTTCTTCTACTCCGGTGACGGCGGTGTTCACTGGAACAGCGTCTCGAGATACGAGTTCTCGGGAACAGGTGGCGGGGCGTTCGACCCAGTGTCGAGTTCGCTCGCCTACCTCGACTTCGGACCGTTCACCTCACGGCCAAAGGACCTCTACAGCATTACCAACTCCGGACACACAATGACCCCAGTGGGTAATCTCTCGTGTCGCTCGGTAAACGGCCTGGTGTTCTCAGACGCGCAAAACGGTCTAGCGATCTGCGACGAAAACTACTCAGTGGCGTCCACGTATCTTCTTCGGTCCTCTGACGGAGGGGCGACGTGGGCGAAGGTAATTCTTCCCTAGCTACGCGCCGTGCACAGGTCGTTGACGTAACGCCTGGCGGCTCACTCGGCGCAACATTGACGCTGTCGTCACAACAATCTCGCGGTTGGCGAAACTTTCTTTGCACCGTGACTTCTAGTGCACTACGTTACGATGCGTGGGACTCCTTAGCCGCCTTAAGCACATGTTCAACTCATCAGCGAGCGGCACTACGAGTCACCAGCACCATCGTCACGAAGCATCCGATCCGATTGAAGAAAGTGCAGAAGCGAATGAGACTATTGGCCGCGACGGCGTTTTGAGTCCCAGACTTACGGGCCTCGGACCAATCAGGGGATTCGCGGTCAACGATCCTGTCGCCACGGACGCGATCAGAATCGAAGCCAACATCGAGGACGACGGTGCCACTGAAATGATGATCGAACATGAGCGCAAAAACGCCGAGCACGGCGAGTAGTCCACTTTCTCTACATCGCCACTGAATTGAGACTCCCTTGGCGGTGAGTGATGCCCGTTCGCGGTGCGTTAGCGTCAACGGTACGAATCAAAGGACCGTGATATGGCGACCGACCGCTCTGCACTAACCAGCCTCGAGAGAGAGAAAGCTTCCGTCTTTCACTCGTGGTCAGCTCAGGCATCCATCAACCCCATGATGGTGAAGGACGCCAAGGGCGTCTACGTGACTGCCGAGGATGGCACGACGTACCTCGACTTTTCATCGCAACTTGTCAACACCAACATTGGTCATCAGTACCCGTCGGTGGTAGCGGCCATACAAGAACAAGCGGCAATCCTTACGACCATCGCGCCCCAACACGGTTACCAGTCGCGCTACCGCGCGGCGGAGATGATTCTCGACAAATCCTTTGAGGGAGCGGCGAAAGTCTTTTTCACCAATGGTGGTACCGAAGCCGTCGAGCACGCCGTGCGCATGGCGAGGCTCCATACAGGACGGACCAAGGTGCTCGCCGCGTATCGCAGTTATCACGGTGCGACAGCGACGTCAATCAATCTGACTGGTGATCCACGACGTTGGTCCAACGACACTGGCACGGCCGGTGTCGTCCACTTCTTTGGACCATTTCTTTACCGCTCGGCCTATCACGCCACCACGCCAGAGCAAGAGTGCGAACGCGCATTGGAAAGCTTGGAGAGCACCATTCAGTTTGAAGGGCCCAATACGATCGCGGCCATCATCTTGGAAACCGTTCCCGGAACGGCGGGCGTAATGGTGCCGCCCAAGGGCTACCTCCAGGGTGTGCGAGCGTTGTGCGATCGCTACAGCATTGTGTATATCGCCGACGAGGTGATGTGCGGCTTTGGTCGCACCGGTTCGTGGTTCGCTTACCTTCAACACGACGTCAAGCCCGATCTCGTGGTCTTCGCCAAGGGAGTCAACTCGGGTTATATCCCACTCGGCGGTGTCGTGATCAATGAAGCAATCAGTGCAACCTTCAACGACCGGGTCTATCCCGGAGGCCTCACGTACTCGGGTCACCCACTCGCGTGCGCCTCGGCCGTCGCCACGATGGAGGCCCTCGAAGGTGACGGCATTATTGAAAACGCGCGTCGCGTTGGCGAGGACGTACTTCGTCCGGGGCTCGCCACGCTCGCCGAGAAACACCAGATTATTGGTGAAGTACGCGGATTGGGCGTTATGTTCGCGCTTGAACTCGTCACCGACCGAACTACCAAAGAGCCACTCGCTCCCTACGGCGCGAGCTCACCCGCCCTCAATGAGATCGTTGCGGCCTGTAAAGACGAAAAACTCTTGATTTTCTCGAACTTCAATCGACTCCACGTCGTCCCGCCGTGCATCATCACTGACGCCGAGGCCCACGATGGTCTCCAGCGACTCGACCGCGCGCTCGAGGTGGGCGATCGCTACTACGTAGGTTCTTAGTGTCCAACGATGAAATTCGCTCCGAGGTAGCGTCACGTCTTCGAGACGTTGGTCACGACTTTGTTACGCGCTCGCTCAGCGATGAACAACTTCAAGAACTCCTCGTGGCCGTCACCGAACTGGCGCAACTGGTACGTCAAACACCGCTACGCGAGCGAGATTTGACGAACGTCGATATATCGCAGTACAAGATGGTCGTGCCTGACGTGGATGACGTCGCACGCCATGAACTTTTCGCGGATTCATTCGTCTCTGGTAACGCCAATCCCCTCGGACTCGGCGCCGCGCTTCGTCGTGACGGCGACGTCGCGGTCATGAACGTCACCCTAGGTAAGGCCTTCGAGGGCGCGCCGGGAAGAGCGCACGGCGGCGTGGTCGCGGCTCTGTTGGATGAAACCATGGGACTTGTCCTCGCCATTCACGGAAAACTTGCCTTCACCGCACAACTCGATATCAACTACCTCGCGCCCACGCCCGTAGGCGAGCCACTAATCGCGCGCGCCTGGCTCGCTCGTTCCTCTCATCGCAAACTATTCATAGAAGCAAACGTCAGCGCGAACGACGTCGAAGTCGTCACCGCCAAGGCTCTCTTCATCGCGGTTGATCCCGCGAAGTTCCTCGAACACCTTGCTCTCGAGTCTTAGAAAGCTCTCAACAGTGCACTTAGATATCCATAAAACGTTTCGCTCCAGCAAAGTTCCGTCAATTGACGGGGTCTTTTGGTTCCTCAAACTGCTCACTACCGCCATGGGCGAGGCAACGTCTGACTTCCTCGTCCACCGCTTCAATCCCGAACTCGCCGTGCTCAGCGGCGCCGCGGTCTTCGTGGTGGTTTTGTGGTGGCAACTCAGGGCTCCGCGATATCTCACCACGACCTACTGGGCAGCGGTCGTGATGGTCAGCGTCTTTGGCACCATGTGCGCCGACGTGTTGCACGTCGGCTTTGGTGTGCCCTATCAAGTGTCGGCCTTCGCGTTCGCCATCGTCCTCGCCGGGATCTTCGTGACGTGGTGGCGCGTGGAACACTCGCTCTCCATCCACAGCATCCTCACCTCGCGACGTGAGCTTTTCTACTGGGCAACCGTCACGACAACCTTCGCCCTGGGCACCGCTGTTGGTGACTTCTCCGCGTACACGCTGGGCTTGGGCTACCTCAAGTCCGGCATTATCTTTGCCATTATTTTCTGTCTTCCAGCGTTAGGGTTTCGACTGCTGCGACTGAACGCTGTCGCAATGTTCTGGACGGCGTACGTGCTCGCTCGACCGGTCGGGGCGTCCTTTGCGGACTACCTCAGCGTCTCACAACTTCGTGGTGGGCTGAACTGGGGACCGGGCAAAGTAGCGCTGGGCTTCTTTGCCCTCATCATCATCGGCGTGGCCTTTGAGCTGAGGCGCGATCACGCTGCGCAACGCGCTCGGCGCTACTCGCCTCGTTGAACGAGGAACGTGCCCGTCGAGCGACTGACTAACTTTCCTTCGTCGCTCGTGAGCGTGGCTTCGGCGTAGGCAATCTGGCGCGTAAGTCGAACAACGTCGCCGCGCAACGCGTAGTGTTCGCCCAAGATCGCCGGACGAAGCAGTTCCGTGGTCATCTCAATCGTCGCCTGTGTACGGTCGCGACCAACGAGAGCCGCGTTAATCGCGAAATTCATCGAGGCGTCGAGCAACAACGCGTGCACGCCCGCCTGCACACTGGCGTGGGGGTTGCACGCGAGCTCGGTGGGAACGAAACTCCCGCTCGCCCAACCCAAGGCTTCGCCGTCAACGCCGTAGCTCTCAAAAGCTCCACCAACGACGCCAATGAGCGCCATACCTCCGTCGCCCAGCCACCGATCCATGTTTTTTGGCGACGAGTTCACCTTGGTGACGATAGTTCGAGCGCCCGTCTAGGCTTCGCGCGGTGGATATATCCCACCCCGACATAAGGAGAGCAATGCCTACTGCGGTCATTGTCGATGCCGTTCGCACCCCCGGGGGGAAACGCAACGGAAAGCTCAAAAACTGGCACCCCGTCGATCTCGCATCAGAAGCTTTACGAGCCATTGCGAGTCGCAACAATCTCGACCCGAGCATCGTGGACGACGTGATCATGGGGTGCGTCTCACAAGTTGGCGAGCAGGCATTTAACGTGGGACGCAGTGCCGTCCTCGCCGCCGGTTGGCCCGAGTCCGTTCCGGCAACGACTATCGATCGTCAGTGCGGATCCTCGCAACAAGCGTTGCACTTCGCCGCCCAGGGCGTCATGTCCGGCGCGTACGACGTCGTGGTTGCTGCCGGCGTTGAAGTGATGTCACGCGTCACGATGGGCTCGTCGATTGGCAAGGACTCGGGTTGGCCCTTTGGTCCACGAGTAGCCGAACGCTACGAACCCGTGGGTGGACTGAAGAACCAGGGCATTGGCGCAGAGATGATCGCCGACCAGTGGGGAATCTCTCGCGAAGACCTCGACGAGTTTTCCGTCGAAAGTCATCGCCGCGCTGCTCGAGCAACGGCCGAGGGTCGTTTCGAAAACGAGATCATACCGATCTACGTTCGCGACGACAACGGTGTCGCGACCGACGAACTGATGACGAGCGACGAAGGCATCCGCCCCGACTCGAGCGTGGAGTCGCTCGGTAACTTAAAAGCCGCTTTCAAAGAAGGCGGCAAGGTCACGGCCGGCAACTCTTCACAGATTACTGACGGCGCGTCCGCCGTACTGATCATGAGTGAAGAGAAGGCTCGCGAACTCGGCTACACGCCGCGAGCAAAGTTCCACACGTTCGCCCTCGCGGGCGTCGATCCCGTCACGATGCTCACGGGTCCTATTCCTGCAACCACGAAGGTACTCGAACGTTCCGGGCTGACCCTGGACGACATTGACCTCATTGAGATCAACGAAGCGTTCGCCTCGGTCGTGCTCGCGTGGCAGAAGGAGCACAAGGTCGACCTCGCCAAAGTGAACGTGAACGGTGGCGCGATTGCCCTCGGTCACCCACTCGGCGCGTCGGGCGCGAAACTGTGTGCCACGTTGCTCAACGAGCTCGAGCGCACTGGTGGACGTTACGGACTACTCACGATGTGCGAAGGCGGAGGACTCGCCAACGCAACGATCATCGAGCGTCTGGGTTAGTAGATCCCAGTGCCTTACGTTGTTACGAGGACTACTTGTAAAGAGTGGCGAGGTAGAAGCCGCTGAACATCGAAACCAGTCCCAGGGCCAGGTACCACGACGATGCCGAATCCGGCAGCACTTGCAAGTAGTTCAACGTGATGACCATCACGCCGAAGACCATAAGGTCAATCAGCAGCCAGCCGAACCAGGGAGGACTGTGATCGGCGTTGACGGGGCGCCGGCGAGTGACGCGACCACGAGCCTCAGGGTCGACGTAGCGACCAACCATCTTTTTTGAACCTTGTTTAGGTTGGGATTTCGCCATAGGTGTAAATGCTATTCCTCGTCGTAGCTAGGAAGTTGAAGTCGGCGTGGTGAACTGACAGAGCGTCAAGTTCACCGTCGATCCGTAGGGAACCTGAGTTCCGGCCGTAGGCGTTTGTGTCGTAACGGTCTGTGGTGCGCCCAAGGCGCAGACAATCGTCGGGTCCGGACTGTAGACAGGTTGCAGTCCCTGACCCACCAGCACGCTCGTCGCGGCGCTCTGGGTGTCCGTGACCACGTTGCGCACAACCACCGCGCAAGGGCCTGACGATACGTCGAGCTTCACTGAGGTGCCTGGCGCAACGAGCGAGCCCACGACCGGCACCGTCGCAACGATCAGGCCCGAGGACTCCGTATTGGAACACATGTGGCCTTCAGTCGGGTTCGGCGTTAACCCGGCTGAGGTAATGGCCGACGACGCGGCCACCACCGTGTCGCCGACGACTGATGGCACCGGCAAATTCGCGCTCGGAGAGAGATAGATCAGGGTGACTTTTTCGCCGGTATGCCCATTCGTTCCCTTGGCGGGCGTCTGCGAAAGCACCGTGTCGGGGATGGGCGACGTGCCCGACGGCGGAGTGCTCGTGGCTATTGGATCGAAGCCCAATTGACGCTTTTCCAGCAGGTTCTCCGCGTCCGCCACCGAAAGACCGGTGACATCAGGAATGGTCACCGGCGAGGTGGTGTGGCCAATGCTTACTTTTAGCGCAATTGACTGACCACTGGAAATTTTCGATTGCGGCTTTGGCAGAGACGAGACGACGGTGTTCTTCTTCGCGTTTGACTTTGTGTACGTGTACGAGACGAGAAATCCATCGTTCTTTAGTTCTTGCGTTGCCGACGAGAGTGTGAATCCAATGACGTTGGGCGTCTTTGTTATCGGAGTCTTGTGAAGTGTGACGTACGCAATCGCCGCGCCAGCAATCAGCAGCACGACGAGAGCAATGATGAGTCCGGTGGGGTTGCTACGTCGACGACGAACGTCGGTGCGCGGGCCGGTCATTACAGGTACCGCTTGGGTGCGCTCACCAGGTGCGACAGCGGGTGTCGCGCGCGTGGCGTCGGCACCGAAAAACGCCGCGTCGTGCGCTCCAGCTCGAACCGGTTGACCCTCACTAAAACGAATGAGGTCAGCTCTAAATTCATCCGCCGATTGGTAACGCTGCGCGGGCGACTTAGCGAGCGCCTCGTCGACAATCGCTTCGAGGTCATGAGGGACGGCGCCTGTGAACTGAGACAGTGGGGGCACCGTGCCATGCACGTGCTGACTCGATACCTCTACGGGTGTCGCGCCAACAAAGGGCGGGCGACCGACGAGCATCTCGTAGAGCACTACGCCAAGCGAATAGACGTCACTTCGACCGTCAACGGCCGCGCCTTCGGCTTGTTCTGGTGAGAAGTACGTTGCCGTACCCATCACCAAACCAGCTTCGGCGAGATGGTCTTCACTCGAGACGGCTTGAGCGATGCCAAAGTCCGTGACCTTCACCTGACCGTCACTCGTCAACAAAATATTGCCGGGCTTCACGTCACGGTGGACTACACCGTTTCGGTGCGCGTAACCAAGCGCGGCGGCAACCGGAGCAGCTATCTCCGCAGATCGCGCCGGCGTGAGCGTCTGTCCACCACGAAGCATCTCGGCGAGAGAAGTGCCGTCCACGAGCTCCATCACGATGAAGTAGGTGCCGTCGTCCTCTCCCCAGTCAAAGACCGGGACGATATTAGGGTGCGAGAGATTGGCAGCGGCCTGGGCTTCGCGGCGAAAGCGCTCGACGAATAAGGGGTCCGCACTGAGTTCGGGATAGAGAATCTTTAGCGCGACGGCGCGATTAAGGAGGGTGTCCTGCGCGCGGTACACCATGGCCATGCCACCCCGGGCAATGAGGTGAGTGACCTGGTAACGGCGCGAATACAATCGGGGGTCGTTTACGGGCTCCATGACAGGACAATCCTACGCTCTACCAATGATTCATGAGGCTTCGTCACTTTGGACAGGTCGTAGAGGTGCCCGACGCCGGCAGTCCGGCCTGAAGGGCAAGTGCACCTTCCATGAGACATCTCATGACCGGTCCAACCACGGTCGCACCAGTGGCAGACGGCGCCTGAAACGGCAACACCGCCGCGACGGCGACCGTCGGATCGTTTGCCGGAGCGAAGGCAATCATCCAGTCGTCAGTGTCGGACACACCAGCGCTCACTTCCGCGGTCCCGGTCTTCGCGGCGACGTCCTCATTCGCAGGAAAGACACCGTACGCCGTTCCGAATTTCGCGACGTTTACCATCAGCGGAACGATCTGAGCGGCTTGAGCGGGCGTGAGTGGCGTCTTCCAAGGCGTTGGCTTGTAGCGATCCACGACAGTTCCGTCAGGTCCCGTCACGTAGTTCAAAAAATGCGGTGTCATCATGACGCCCTTGTTTCCCACGGCACCCGCAATCATGGCGTTCAGTAACGCCGAAACTTGCACGTTCTCTTGACCAATTGACGAATACGCCAACTCCGGAAGGTGATTGGAGAAGTACGAAGCAGCCGGAAACTTACTTGCGACTGCTCCGGGTAAGTCAATCGGCGGGACTTGGTTGTAGCCGAAGCTATCTGCAGCTTTCGTCATATTCTGAGCACCCACGTCCAGACCCACCAGCGCGAAACCGGTGTCGCATGAAGGCGGCAACATCTCCGCGATTGTTCCGCCACATTTTTCGAAACCGTAATTGTGAAGCGTCAGATTGGTATCAGGCAGCGGCGTCTGCACCAACTGCGGATAGGTCTTCAAGAGAAGCGATGGGTCCGACACCACCACCGCCGACGTCGTCACAACCTTGAAGCTTGACCCCGGGAAAAAGATCTGCTGGGTCGCGACTTCTCCAAGAGGTGGAAACCCATGGGCGTTATTTTTGTTGTCCTTCGTCCACGCCGCCTCGAAGACCTTGTAGTTCGACGACGTTAACGGCACTGGGTTGTACGTGGGATTTGAGTACATGGCCAAAATGTCACCATTTTTAGGGTCGAGCACCACCGCGGCACCGTCTCTCCCAGCTAAGGCGTTTCTCGCCACGGCCTCGAGCGTTGGTTGCAACGTCAAGGTCACGTTGTCCACGGCCGACGTTGGCGCCAGCACTTGGGCGATGCTCTGGGGTGCCTGGGCGTGGGCCGTGAGATAGCTGTTGTACTGCGCCTCAAGGGCCCATGATCCGTAGGGCGATAAGAAGCCCACCAGGCCCGCGGTCAGGGATCCGAGAGGATAGATACGTCGATAGACGCTGGAACTATTGCCGGTAAGTACCGACTGCGCAAGAACAGTTCCATTGGCCGCAAAGATTTCCCCGCGTACCGCGCCCGCGTTTGACTGCGTGTTTCGAGGGTTGATGGTCGAAGCGTCGAGAGCTTTGGCTCGAAAGAACTGAATATTCGCCGCCTGAGCCGCCACGAGGACGAACAGCAACAGAATCACTGTGGCGAGAATGCTGAGTCGACGGGACACGTTTTACCCCGTCTTCTTTGCGGTGGTCGTTGTGGTCTTCGCGAGCGTCGTCGTTGTGGTCGCACCAGTCGACGATGTAGTGGTCGTCGTCGTTGAAGTTGATCGGCTCTGCGCCCACTGTCTGTTCAAGGACGACGCGTGGGTCAACGCGTCGTCCAATGACGCCTCGGGAATCGTGGCCGCGAGAGCGCGAGCGTCGCTAGGAAGAAGGTGCGCCGAGAGGTATTCGGTATCGATGACCACGACCGGGTGGAACCACAGCACCGACTGAGGTTGACCTTGGTAGACCGCGACGTAACCCTTGTCATTACCTAAGTAGTACGAGGAGTAGGCGTACCAGTGAACAACCGCGTAACAACCTCCTATCACGCCTAAAAAGATCAGTGTCGCTGCGTACGTACGCCATCCGACTCGCCGTCGAGGGCGACGCGTCGGCGCGCTCGACGCGGCGACCACGGGTGGGGGCAGGGTGCTCACCGTGCGACGTACAGGAGAAGCGGCGACGTTGACTTCGTCAAACTCGATCAAGATGACCGAAATATTGTCTCGACCTCCGGCCACCTTCGCGGCGCTCACTAGATTCTCGACCGCTAGTTCCAGTCCGTTGGGCGCGCTCGCCAGTCGAGCCAGCGTGTCGGCGTCGAGTTCATTCGACAAACCGTCACTGCAGAGGAGCAGTCGGTCTCCCACAACGGCGCTGAGTGACGTCACGTCAATAGAAATGGTGTCCTCAACACCGACGCCCCTGGTGAGTTGGTGACGTCTCGGGTGAACTGCCGCTTCTTCGGGCGTCAGTCGACCCATGCGGACCCATTCTTCGGCGACGCTGTGGTCTTCACTCAACTGACGGAGCGCGCCGTCACGCAGTTGGTACGCCCTTGAGTCACCGACGTGAACCAACGTCGGCGAGACGATACCGTCCATATCGCGCGTCAGAGCGACGGCGATAACCGTCGTGCCCATACCAAAATGCTCGGGATTATTTTTGGCGTCGAGCACGACTGCCCTATTGGCGTTTTGAATCGCCTCAATCAGACCTTCGACGGTCTGGTTCATTCGAAACTCATCCCGTACAATTTTGATTGACATCTCCGCGGCTACTTCGCCGGCCGCGTGACCACCCATCCCATCAGCAATAATCGCGATGGTCTCATTCGCGAACAGGGCGTCCTGATTCGATTGGCGTACGAGTCCAATGTCCGTCGCCGCGGCGTAGCGCCAACGCGTCAACGAACCACCTCAAAGAGAACGCCACCCACCTGGACGACGTCCCCGCGCTCTAGATGAACGCGGCCCCTGACGAGCTCTTGATTGACGTACGTACCGTTGGTCGATCCGAGGTCCTCAATGGAGAGATCACCTTCGTCGTTTGCCACTCGCGCGTGGCGAGATGAGAGGTAGGTGTCTTGAAGACTGAGGTCACACTCGCCGCTTCGTCCGATTGTGACACCGGTCTCTACATCGACGCGTTCACCCTCACGATCGAGTGGTTCGATGAACTCAAGCGCCAACGTGCCGTGACGCCGACGGCGAGTTCGAACCGCTTCATCAACGGGCCGAGCTTGCACCGACGCCACGCGCAATACACGCGCGAAGAACAAAATGGCGATAACCATCACGAGAACTTGCAACGGGCGAATGACGGCCGCGTAGTTCGTCGACGCGACGAAAGGACTCAAGCGAGCTCAATACGAAAGTGGAGCGTGCCCACCGTGACGTCGTCACGGGGCGACAGTGAGACGGCAGAGACACGGTGCCCGTTCACGTACGTTCCATTGGTTGACTGCAGGTCACGAATTGCGACACCTTCACTCGTGCGCCACACTTCGGCGTGCTGGCGCGAGACGTTGGTGTCGTTTACGACGACCGCGACGTCAGGGCTTCTGCCGATGATGAGCGGTTGATCGCCTACGGCAAAGGACCGACCGTCGCTGGCAATCAGTCGAGGTTGAGCATCGCCGCCGACGAACTCCGTTTTCACTTCAACGGCGCCCGCCTTGAGATCGTCATCAATGAAGATCTCGACCTTGACCGGCCCGACAAAGGAGTAGCCCTCACTCACGGCGTGCTGGCGAACCGTCTCTTCGAGTTCGGTCACGAGAGCTTTTTGAAATCCCTCAAATCGCTGTGCGTCGGCGGGACCGAGCCACACACGAACGGCATTCGCCGACAGTGGCCCCTGGCTCGAGAGTTTGCGCGTGAGGTCTATTTCACGAACGATCCGAGTCCCAATCTCAATGGGTTGTAGCGAACTCTTGAAGGGTCGCGAGAACGTCATCTCAAAGAGTCGCTCTAAGCGATTTTCAACACTTTTCAGAACCATGGCACTCCTGATTGTACCGGTAGGTCCCGCGTCCTAGGGGGTCGAAAAGCCATGGGAAATGGCTGGACTATTGTTGCAAGGTCGTAGGGCGAGTGGCGAAATTGGCAGACGCGCAGGCTTCAGGTGCCTGTATTCGAAAGGATGTGGGGGTTCAAGTCCCCCCTCGCCCACTCTTGAGATTCCATAATGTCTTGGACAGCATGTCTCAGGTTTTCTGGGACAGTTGAACATTCAGATCCTAATCTTCACACTGGAGAAATGGTCCCAAGGCGGATTGGCGAGTTCACAGTACATGTCAATCCAACTCATCGGAGACAATGACTTGGGTCTCCATTGCCAGCGGCGGCAGACCAACAATGGCACAATAATTTCTGACCTCAGAAATGCTCAATTGCTCATGTAGAACTTGTTTTCGATAACTTTCCACGAAGTTCCAACGAATCCGAAGTGTCTTTTGACCCCATCAGCTATCTAAATTCGCACTCACTACGAAACTCAGGAACTCACGAATCCGACAACCCATCAATTCACAATGGGCCTCGCCTAGTGTGGCCATCGGACTCTCTGACCTCGATTCCGAAGCGCTCATCGAATGCACCCCATTTCTCGACCACCGTTAGCGCAGCGGCTCGATGCATCGATACCGTAAATTGATCAAAGAATCCATGTTGTCCGAGCAACATTGGCCAAGGTGGACGCCAATGCTCTGGGAACCCAACTTCCGTCTCCCATTCAACGAAATTATTATCGTCACCCTGCGGATGAAGCAGACGAATTCTTAGGTCCACGAAATTCACAAGCGGATTCTCGCCACCAATACCAAGTCGAATGCTGTACTTGGGATTCCCCAAATCGACAATGGCGTCCGAGATCAACCAGGGAGCTGCAAGCACGTGCTCGGAACCCGAATCAACCAATGCCTTGAAGGGTGTACTCGCTTCTGCACCTATCAGTTGGGCGCTAACAATCGGCCGAAGGATCGGCCGCTGACGCGGTGCATCTTGCTGAAATGGGTATCTCCACGGAAGCGCTGGAATTGCCATGCTTAATCCAGGGCTTTCAATCGTCTAAATGACCTTGCGGGCTCCAGACTCAGCCGAAACCAACCATTTCGGGCTCTTGCTCAGATGGCGCCCGAACAACGTCTACGCCATGAATTCCCTCGGACTTGATGTACGCGGAGAGTTCGTAAGGTGTGTTACGAGCGGCGATTACATCTCCCGTCTTCCGATCTACGGCTACCCACTGACCGGCGCATTCAGCAAATGCTTGCTCCATCTTTAGGTGTTCGTCGCGGGCAGACATCTTCCCACGGTACAGGCGACTAACCCGTTTCGTCCATTGCTTTCGAATTCGCATCCCCGCAACCTCCTTGAAAACGCCCGCGCAGGCCGTGTTTAACTGCAAACTTCCAAACTAAGGCCTCAAAATTACATACGCGTAATTATACCATTATTTCACGTAAGTTCGGGTGCCCCTGAGTTAGATATTGCTGCGTGTTCTAGCAGGTCAACATTATTTTCATGCGTCACGTTTGCGAATCTTTCGGCGTAATTAGCTTCACTTACGTAGAATTTGACCCCATGTCGAAACCGAGCGATCAGGCGCAAATTTCCGGGCAAGAGACATTCCTTCGTGTACCTCAGGCAACCTATGCGTCGTTGATGTTCTATCTCAAATCTCTCAGACGGGAAGACTTCCAGAAACCTCTCGAGTGTCCTCCTCAAATCGATAGCCGAACATGGGCGCAAGTCCATGCTTCTCTCACCACGCTAGGCATGCTGCAATACGGTCAAGGGACTCTCCTACTTCGGCGCCTTAAAACCGGTGAAACAACGTTCCTGGGTGTTTTGGAGAGTCAGTTCGGGTCAGACGTGATCGCGGCCGTTGAGTGTGGGGAGAGTTGTGCGGTCGGGTCACTGTCGGATATTCACCGGCGGAGATCAAAATCCACCGTCTACAGATTTGAAAGCTTGGTCCGCATGGCCCTGAAAGATCAAGGTCGCCGTCCGAACCGCCGGCGCTCTGGCGGATCAATTCATGATTCGGTGTCAAAGGCGGATACCAATCACTCACCATCGGCTAGCACAGTTGAACTGGCCCTTTTAGAGACGGAGGGCCAGCATCTAGTTAGGGCATTAGCAACTCTGTTAGATGAGAACGACCTGACCTCAGCTCGACAAGTTAGGGAAATGCTTTCCGATGTTCATTACAGGTTGAAGCATCTCTTTTAATTTTGGCACCCAAACAAAAATAGTTCAGACGTATATCAATGGAATACCTCTGTTTCGCGTATCACTCGAATGACGCCGAAGTCTCGCGAGTGTTGCATTGCACCATGGCTACACAAAGCCAAGGAAAGCGCGGACAGAGTCAAAAGGCCGCAAGGTAAAAGGACTACTCGAAGAGTTCAACTCTTCCTCGCCCACTCCGTTTTAGTTCGGACGCTGTTGGACACCCCCAGAGCCGCGCCTCGAACTTGGGGAACCTTCAGGAAGCGACGTAGCTCAATACGGTGGGCGTTGTTGTTTCCATCCCTTCAACGCGATACGGGTCCCAATAGGTCCCATCGATTACCAGCGATGTCGCAAAAAACGGCAACCTTGCCGTAGGGCTCTTCTCGAGGGAGCGAGATGAACGTAACGTCGGCGTCGAGCATCTTCTGGTACGTCGCGTCAAAATTCGCAACACGAAGAAAGAAACCCACTCGGCCACCAGTCTGATTACCAATTGCCGTAATTTGATCGTGGCCGTCGGCCTCGGCGAGCAAGAGGCCCGTTTCACCCATTGGCGGCCGCACGACAACCCAACGTTTTGGTCGGCCATCATTGGTCAGCGACGGTGAATCTTCGACGAGAGTGAAGTCAAGGACGTCAACAAAGAACGCAATGGCTTCATCGTACGTACGGACAACGAGCGTAACGAGTTCTATTGACACGCAACAACGTTACTTATCGAGATCTCGCTCGGTTTTGTCACCCGTGCCCGGCACCCAAGAGTGCGAGAATCGCTGCGGCCATTGACGCGGGAACGACCCACGCTCCAAGTTGGCTCGCCTTCTTAAGTGAGGGCCGTGCACCGGCAAGGCGCGCTGCGCGTAGCCACAGCAACCACGCAAGTGAACCCGTTACGAAAAGGTTCGGTCCAAGGTTGAGACCAATGAGCAGAGCGAAGGGGTGGGCTGACGACCGAGCCGCGAGCATCGACGCCGCAGGGAGATTGTTAACAAGAATCGAACTCACGCCAGCCAGTGCCGCCGTTCCCCAGACGTCGAGGTGTGAGAGCAGCACGGTCGGCCCGGACCACAGCCGACCCACGGTTCCAAGCGTTACCGCGACACCGAAGAGGCCGACTAAAACTGGCACGCCAAGGACCTGGGCGACGTGACCGGGCTTGATGTTGCCTCTGGTTACGCGCAACGCCGTCGCGACAACGCCTACCCCCGCGACGGCGAGCGCGGGTGAGGGCATCACGATCACCAGAACCGCTCCCGCCACAACGGCTACGAGTCCAAGACCTAAGGCCGGTCGCTTCGTGGGCTGTATCTCGAGGGACTTCTCGCTCAGTTCGCGCCGCTCCGCGATCAACACAACGACGGCCGTTACGACCAGCGCTGCGGTTGCGGGCGCCCAGGCGTGAGCAAGGAACTGCGCCCCGGTGAGACGTAAGTGGCCAAGAACGATGAGATTCGTAAGATTCGAACCCGGCAGGAACAGTGAACCCGCGTTCGAAAGCAAAAGACAGCCGTACAACAAGGGCGCTTCGGCGCTGCCCCGACTCCTTGCGGCGTACACCAGTACCGGCGTTAAAAATGCAACCGACGTGTCGAGATTCAACAAAGCGGTGACGACCGAGATCATGAGCGCTGCTCCGAAGAACAAGACCACACCATTTGACGACAGTCGAGCCAGCGTGTTGCCGGCCGCCGCGAAGAGTCCGTCACCATCGGCGACTAAACCAATGAGAAGTAGACCCGATACGAGGACGAAGGGCGACCAATCTTGCGACGCCGCGGCGCGCGCGGCGTGAGCGTTCACACTAAACACGACGATGAGACCAACAACACCCCCCAGCGCGAGCAACCACGAGAGGCTCCTCGCGTTCGTGAAGCTCTTTGCACGTACTTGGTCTCGCTCCACGAATGAAAGTATCCCATCGAATATTCGATCCACCCGCAATGATCGGCGCGCTCAGGCCCTCAATGAGCGTTCAGGCGGCATCAATATTCGCGACGTGACGCGCGAGGATCCCGAGGGTGGCTCGTAACGCCCCTTCCGAAATCACGGGAAAAATCGTCCGTTCGCGCCACGTGGGATCGATCAACGACCAGTCATAGTACGACGTCACCATGGTTCCCTCGTCACGAGGTTCGAGCTTGTAGCCATAGACGTGGCCAATAGGCGGACGTATCTTTCCAAGGACGGTCCAAGCAATCTCACTATCCAGCGCAAACATAGTGATCGACACGGTCACGTCATAAAGACCCAAGGGGTAGTCGTGTAACGCTTCGCGGTCCATGTGCACAACGAAGCTGTCGCCAACTCCGGTGACGGGTTCGCCCGTAGCGCTCATCAGCATCCCCGAACTGTCGATTGACACGTGTCCTTGAGGATCACACAGCACTCGAAAGATGGTCCCAGGATCGGCCGCTATACGTCGCTGGACCTCAATTCGTTCGATACTCATCTCGGCATTCTGTCATGCCCCTTGTCCGCGCGCTGAAGATCGGTCTCTTGGTGGTGGCGACCAACTCAATCGCTCACTATCGTGAACAAGAACCGGGTCTACCCATCTGAGTCTTGAAGTTTGCGACGTTGTAATCAAAAAAATACCTAACGATGAGTGAGGTGATGCGAAGTGAATAATTGGTCCCACAGAGTCGACTGCATAACATTGTTCGCCGAAAATCTAGACGCAACCAAGATCTTCTACGAGCGCGTTCTTGGCCTCGGGTTGGTCTACGAAGATGAGAACTCAGCGGTCTTCAACTTCGAGAATCTCAGCATCAATCTTCTAAAGACGTCTGCCGCCGATGAGCTCATCGCACCAGCCGGTGTTGCAGGGCGCGAGGCTGGATCTCGATTTCAATTCACGATCAGCGTCGACGACGTGGACGCGGTATGCGTCGAGCTCGCCGAATTAGGTGTGCCACTGCTCAATGGCCCGATGGATCGGCCCTGGGGTATTCGTACCGCGAGTTTCATTGACCCGGCGGGACACATTTGGGAGATTGCGCACTAGTTGAATCCGTAACAGGCGTCACGAAGTTATTGATCTCGAGCCGACCAGTACTGTTGAACGGGTGTCCATTCTGCGCTCTTCCGACGATCTTGAGGAAACCACTCCAAAACGGGCAGGGTTGCGGCGTCGAACGGTAATCGAGTGGATTCTCGTGGTGGCCATTGCGCTCCTCGTCTCGCTCCTTGTGCGGACCTACGCCTTTCAGACGTTCTATATTCCATCTGGATCGATGGAACCGACGTTGCAGATCGGCGATCGCATTGTCGTCTCTAAACTCAGCGTTGAATTTGGCACCATTCACCGTGGCGACGTCCTCGTCTTCAAAGCGCCCGCGCGCGTACTCAGCGCATGCGGCGATGACGTCGCTGATCTCGTAAAGCGAGTTATTGGGCTGCCGGGTGATCACCTCACCTCGAAGGGCAACACGATTTTCGTCAACGGTCACGCCCTAAATCAACCCTGGACGCACGTTGAGCCGCTCGGCAAGAGCATTGGCAACGTCACCGTGCCCGCGAACTCCTACTTCATGATGGGCGACAATGAACCCTCTTCGTGCGATAGCCGTTATTGGGGAACGGTTCCTCGCTCGAGCATCATTGGTAAAGCCTTCGTTCGAATTTGGCCACTCTCTCGCGTCGGCTTTATCTAACGAAACGACGCCGACCTAAAGCCACCGACAGTGTCAGCCAAGTGGGTGCGCTTGAAAGAACGACCACATCAACTGATTCGCACTGACGACGTTGGACTGAGGGCCCAGGACTTCAATGATGCTCGATGGCAACGTAGGGCCACCGGGCCATTCGTGTCCTTCGCCAATGATTTCGTACAACTCGACCGTCGCGTTAGTGGAACAGAGCGAGTACGTCGTCAGTTTCACGCTGGGGGCCGGAGTAGTCCTTGTTGGTGTCATCGAACAATCGTCTTGTTGAGCCCAATACTTGGCGGCGGAACTCACTGAGTAGGTCCAGTACGTCTGACCGTGACCGTCAAAGGGGTCAACGGGATCGGCAGAGCCGTGAAACGAAATCACCGGTACCGCTCTCGTCGTGGGGCACGGGCTCGGTCGACGAAGTCCGCTTACCGGAGCGATCGCGGCGAAGACGCCAGAGGCGTCACACGCGAGCTGACTCACTTCGCGAGCCCCACCCGATAGTCCCGTCGCGAACACTTGCGACATGTCGACGCAGTACTTCTGCTCAAGTAGTCCCACCAACGTCGTAAGAAACTTGACGTCGTTGGCCGACTTCGCGGGAACGGCGCGCCCGCCAAAAAGTGGAACGCCGGGTACGTTCCAGTCAAAGCCCGAACCATCAGGAATGAGCGCTTGGGGGTACGCCACGATGAAGGATTCCGCGTTGGCCGTTTTGTTCATACCGCTTAATCCCTCTTGTTCAAGAGCCGTGCTACCGCTGCCGTGCAGATTCAACACGAGCGCCAGCGGCATCGAGTTCGACGATTGCCGGGGAACGTGGACGATTACTGTCCGCAAGAATCCATTAAGACGTAGAGCAAGCGTTGTCGACCCCGGCGATGACGAGCCACAGCCCGATGACAGCGACGTCGACGATCCTGAAGCACTGGCGACAAACGCGCGCGAGAGATCAACGGCAAACAGGCCTGTGATCACCGCGACGGCGATCACCAATGAAGTAAGGGAACGTAGAGGATGCGTCGATGCTTTGCTTCGTCGAGTCGTCACCGTAAAACCCCCATTAGTCAGAAGTCTCTACAACAATGGACAGCGTAGCAATTACGCAACATAGTTGCCTATTAGCTACGATGTCCTTATGTCATCCGGCTTTACGTCGACTCCGCTCTTTGGCGACGCGCTCGCGCTCGCCCGCCAAAGCTGGGTCCGTGAGATGGCGTCGCGTCTCGCCGACCACGGATTTGACGACTACCGAGTAAGTGACGCCCTCGCGCTTCGCTGGCTCGCTCACCACGCGCTTCCCTTCGCCACGTTCACCAGTTCATTGGGCGTTTCACGCCAGAACGCCCGGAAGGTAGTCGACGGACTTGTCGAAAGGAGCTTTGCGGTGATTGAAGCCGATCCAGTTGACGCGCGCCGTCGAAACGTCAGACTCACGACCAAGGGTGACGCGTACGCGACGGCCGTCATCGACACTCTCCATACTCTCAATGATGAGTTGAGCGAGAAGATAGATCCTCTACAACTCGACGCGGCGATTTCAGTACTGAAGTACGTCAGGAATAATTTCGGCACCTAAGGAATACAGGACGTCGCGTCGTCCGCGAACCTCTCCTCGCTCGCGCCCCTATCGTGGAACTTCAAGTCGAGGGGAGCTTTCGTGAAAATTCTGATAGTTGGGGGAACGTCGTTCGTAGGCCGCGCGATCGCGTGGTCCGCGTGGCACCACGGGCATGACGTAGCGGTAGTGAATCGCGGCGTCACGCCCAACGACCTGCCAGAAGCGATAGAACGGCTCGTGGGAGATCGAGAGCGTGATCTCTCGGTACTACACGGGCGAAACTTTGACGTCACGATTGACGCAACGGCGTATCGCCCCAGCGACGTTGAGCGACTTTCGCAGGCTCTCGGGGATCGCGGCGGACACTACATTCAGATTTCCTCAATCTCTTCCTACACTGACCCGGGCTTCGAAGGCGCTACTGAGACGTCGCTCTCACTCTTAAACGACAGCGCGCTCGACCTCAATGGACCCGTTACGGGTTCGACCTACGGGCCACTTAAGGCCGCGAGTGAGCGCGCGGGCTCGACGTACTTCGGCGACAACGTGACGTTCGTGCGACCAACGTACGTCATTGGTTCCTTCGACGCGACTCTTCGGTTTCCCTACTGGGTTGAACGCGCGCGACGAGGTGGCGTAATTGCGGTTCCCGGCCCAGGGTCGAACGCCATGCAGTACATCGACGCGCGCGATCTCGCAAACTTCGTGGTTCGCGTTGCTGACGAACATCTCGTAGGCGCGTTTCACACGAGCGGGCCCAATCCAAACGATCACTACCTTTCGATGGTTGAACAGATTGTCGCGCACGTCGCGCCCGAGGGGTCCGTGGTACGAGAAGTCAGTAGCACTGCCGTGCGCGAGGCAAAGCTCGCTGGCAAGTTCCCGCTCTGGAGTGGTGACGAGAGTGGCAATATTTTGGCGCTCGACAGCTCCTTGGCCATCGCCAGCGGACTTGACCTTCGCCCACTTAACGAGAGCATCGATGACGTGACGGCGTGGTGGGGAAATCGAGAGTGGCCCGGTCACTGGCTGACCAGCGACGATGAAGCACGACTTTTAGACCTCTAAAGCATTTTCGTCTCGTAACTTTGTTCCAATTCCACCGTTTCTCGGTAATTTTCAGCGTTTCGCGGACAGAATACGTGCATGGGCGCACGGGACGAGGATCGATTCGCCCGACTTGTGCGCGAACACACGCCCGCGGTCGGTAACTACCTGCGCCGACGTCTCTATCCCTTGAGCGCGGACGATTTAGATGACCTCGTTGAAGAGACGATGATCGTCGTCTGGCGTCGTTTGAAAGACGTTCCGCCCAACGCCGAACTTCCTTGGATGATTGGCGTAGCGAGAAACGTGTTGCGAAACGCGCGCAGGTCCAAGAATCGCCGCTCGGCATTTGAGGCGACATTGCAACCCGTCGCCGATGATCGCTCGGCCGAGGAGTACGTCGTCGCTGACACCAATATCCGCGACGCCCTCGCGTCCCTTAGCGACGACGACCGGGAGTTCTTGTTGCTCAACGCGTGGGACGGACTCGATACCCACGCCTTGGGTGCGCTGTACGTGATCAGTACCAACGCGGCGGCGGTTCGCCTCTCGCGTGTACAGAGAAGGTTTCGCGAGTTGCTTGGCGCCGCGGACGTTCACTGAAAGTTTGACGTGTCGAGCGACAGTAACAAGGTGAGAGAAGCAAGGAGTACTCGTGAGTGACTTTGAGGATCGACTCGCCGCACTTGATCCCGCGGCCCATCAGCCCTACCAACATCAAAACCTGGAATCCATGATCGCTCGCGTCACGCGTATGCCCGCGACGTCGAAACGTCGCGTGTGGCGCAACTTTCAGTTGAAGTTTGCCGGCGCAGTGGTAACGAGCGCGCTCCTCACGACCGGCGCCATCGCAACTTTTTCGAATGGACCCAGTTTCGCGGTGCTCGCCATCACAGGCACGCACAATGTCCCTACGCCACTGTCGTCAGCGCCACCATTCAGTTCGGCGATGCAGACACTCGAGGAGTTCAACTTCAGCGCTGGCTCAGGACTTAGCGCTACGACGCCGTCAAGTCCCTCGTACGCACTGCAGATCCCCAGTAGCGCTTCAAGTGAAGCGTCGCGAGTCGCCACCATCTTCGGTGTCAACGGTAGAGCGGTGAACTCCGGCAGTGACTTGATAGTGCGCGACGCCGCGGGGAACACACTCGTTTACCGGAACGTAGGAGTGCCGCAGTGGAACTTCGTCTCAGCCTCATCGGGAGCGGTTAAAAACTCTGAAGCCGCGGCGCTCAGTGTGTTGCCCGATCATTCGGCGGTGGATGCTCTCGTGAAGACCTACGTTTCGAAACTGGGCTACGGCTTCAGCCTCTCGACGCCCACGTTTGGTACGTCAACCTCTGGAACGTTGAATCCCGATGGATCGGTCAAGACTTCGGTGGGCGTGATCGACGTCAACTACACCGTGCTGATCAACAGCGTAAACACTGATCAGTCGATCAGCTTCTCCGTCGATTCGAACGACGAGGTCGTTGCCGCGTCTGGTCCCGCCTTCACGCTCGGCTCGCCACAGAACTACCCATTGGAGAGTCCTCAGGCAGGAATATCGGCACTGAACACTGTTCAGGTCAGCAAATTCCCGAATAACGCAACCGCCTCAACGACCCAGACCAGCGCGAACGGTAGTAGCGCCGCCGCGCCAACCGTTCCCTCGATTCCACCAATTGTCGACGTGACGTTGAACTCACTCTCACTTTCACTCAAGACCTACCAGCTCGCCGATGGATCGACGTGGCTACTGCCCGTCTACAGCTACGCGGGTGAAGCAGCGAACTCGTACGGAACGTCGTCGAGCAGTACGTGGAATGAGCTCGCGATTGATCCCAGTTACGTGAGCGTAAGCGCTGCTTCACCTAGCGGCGTAACACACGGACCCGTCAACTACTAACGACGAACCTTTAAGGATGAACGCGAAATAGTTGAATCGCGCCGATGCCAACTTGAAGGTTCAAGATGAGACGCGCTTGGCGCTTCGTCGACGTTGGCGCGCCTGAAGTTGGTGCACTTTCATATACAAAGAATCGCTGAATGCCGCCAATGCCGACGTGCGTACGGAGATCCACGGTGACGTTTGAGGGAATGTCAACGATGAGTGTGCCTACTCCTTGAGTTGCGGTAATCGTGTACGTCTTCGCACCAAAATGAACGTTTTCTAGGTCGATGAGGGACCGTCCGATCGCACCGTGATATTGGCGCTGCACTTCATTCGCCGTAACGGGATGCCAGACGCGGTCACCGCTCCCGCCTTTAAGCGGGACACCAATGACCTGCAGGGCTATGAGCGCCGCGCCAAGAGCGAATATGAGAAAGGTCAGAAGTGCGAGAAAACCAAGTGCGAAGAAGCGTCGGATGGTCAGACGACGCGCTGGTATTCGCAACGCGAATAGTGCCAACACGACAATGAATAACAGCCAGAAAAGACCAAAGCCCGCACCGACTTTCGCGTGTCCTCGAAACGTAGCAAGGAAGATTATTCCCAACACGATGACGCCGAGAGGCAGCACGTAGCGGAGCCAGTGGAATCGATTACCACTTTCAACCTCTAGAACTTCCTTCTCTTCGCCTTCGGCAATCGTCGAGCGAGGAATAAGGACCCACATGGCGAGATAGACCGCGACGCCGAGTCCATAGACAAGCGCGAGTACGACGAACACCACGCGGATGATGTTCGCGTCCACGTCAAATCGCTCACCGATTCCCCCCGCGACTCCACCAAAGATCTTCTTTGACGCACTTCGATGAAGCGTCGTCGCTTCGGTCGGGGCCTCAACGTCAACCGGGGTATTCACGTCGGCTTCGTTATTTTCATCCATGACACAAATGTAAGTTCAAAGCGACTCGCCGCCAATCAGGGAAAACCCTTAAACGCTTTGACAACTGACCACGTCGTCAGGGTTATCCCCTAGAGCACACGTCACGTATCCCATGGGAGACTTGCAGCGCCAGACGATGCTCTACGAGAGGAGACCCGTGGCGATCACCACTGCGCCTCGAGCGATTATTGGAACTCCCCAACGCCCTTTACGACGAGGCGTCGACAACGCGATTCTCGGAGGCGTGTGCGGCGGCCTCGCGATTCGACTCGGCATAAGTGAACGGACCGTGCGCGTCATCTTCTCTCTTCTCGCACTCATTTCTGGTCTGGGCCTCTTGTTGTACATGTTGCTCTGGTTCACGCTTCCTCGCTCCGGAGAAGACCACGTCATCGCCCAGCGAATTCTTGGACGACGTCGAGAACTTCATCGGACGTTGCTGGGTTTCATCATCGTTCTGGCGTCCATGATCATTCTCTACAAACTCGGCATCCCCAGCTTCGGTATCTACACCTGGCCCGTGTTGCTCAGTGGCGCGGGAATAGTGGGGGTGTGGCGAGGTTCGTCGCCCGACGAACGGCGTCACCTTGAAGATCTCGTCAAATCCGCTCCCCTGATTCGGGTTCCCCCTACGAAGAGCAGAAAAAACCTCCTGCTGCGCGTCCTCTTGGGTTTGGTGATCATTCTCATAGGACTTCGCTCACTCTCTCGAATCCATGGCGTGTGGGGTGGAACCACCCCACAAATCTTTGGCACCTTAATTGTCATCGCGGGCGTGCTCATCCTTCTCGCGCCGTGGTGGCTTGAGACCTTGAGCGAGCTTTCCGGCGAGCGGCGGGCTCGCGTCCGCGTCGAAGAGCGCGCCAACGTCGCCGCTCACCTGCACGACTCGGTGCTCCAAACCCTGACGTTGATCGAGCGGGCTGCGGGCGACGAAACGGCGGTGGTCCGTCTTGCACGCAATCAGGAGCGAGAACTTCGCCAGTGGCTCTTTGAACCCAATCACGTCGCCAATGGCGCAGCCACGAGCACGTACGCATCGCTCTTGCACAACATAGAAAATGAGATTGAGAGTGACTACGGCGTCAAGGTGGAACTCGTGATCGTGGGCGACTGCGACGCAGGCGACGCAGTGCTCGCGCTCATCGCCGCGGGACGCGAAGCCGCGATCAACGCGGCTCGTTGGTCGGGGGCGGGTTCGCTCTCAATTTTTGCCGAAGTTGAATCCTCGTCCGTGACTCTTTTTGTTCGCGATCAGGGAAAAGGATTCGACGTTGACGCTGTACCGAGTGACCGACAGGGAATCACGCTCTCCATTCGCCAACGCATCACCCAGCACGGCGGCACCGTGTCACTCAAGAGCACGCTCGGCGTTGGCACTGAAGTGCAACTCGCGCTGCCCCGGAGCTCGTAACGACCATGGGCCAACCTCGGGTCTTCCTCGTTGATGACCACGAACTCATTCGCTCTGGCATTCGAAGTGAGTTGACTGGATCGGTCAACATCATTGGCGAGGCCGACGAGGTCGACGTCGCGATCGAGATGATTCTTGAGCGCACGCCCGACGTCGTGTTGCTCGACGTCCACATGCCTGGCGGTGGAGGAATCGCGGTGCTGCACGCCGTGATCGAGAAGGCACCGACGGTTCGCTTCCTCGCGCTCTCCGTCTCAGACGCATCTGAGGACGTCATCGGCGTTATTCGTGGGGGGGCTCGTGGTTACGTAACCAAGAACATCTCTGGGCCCGATCTCCTCGACGCTATCTACCGAGTCGCAGCCGGCGACGCAGTCTTCTCACCTCGATTGGCGGGCTTTGTTCTTGACGCGTTCTCACTCGAAGGAAAGAGTCTCGAAGCCGGCGACGTCGACCCTGAACTCGATCAATTGACGCCCCGAGAGCGCCAAGTCCTTCGACTTATTGCTCGGGGCTACTCGTACCGAGATATCGCGAGTGAACTCGCCATTTCGTCGAAAACCGTCGAGAGCCATGTGTCGTCGGTGCTGCGAAAACTACAGCTCTCGAATCGCCACCAACTGACGAACTGGGCTTCAGAGCGTCACCTCTAGCAACAACGTCACTGGAGCATCGCCTTAGCGCTGCTCGATGAGCTCCATGTACTCCTCGTCCCAGAGGTCGAAGTACTCCTCGGGCAACAACACGGCGTGGGTTGGCTCGAGCGCTTCAACGAAGCCCCGTTCGTGGCTCACCGCGACGATCGTGCCATTCCACTGGCGCATCATTTCACCCAATGCCTCGACGCTCGCGGGATCGAGGTTGTTGGTCGGTTCGTCAAGCAACAAGAGATTGGCCTTGGACGAGGCGAGGATCGCCAGGGCCAGTTTCGCCCTCTCCCCACCCGAAAGTGTCGCGGGCATTTGGTGCGCCGCCGAACCCTTCAGACCGAATGCCCCAAGCATCGAGCGACGTTGCACGTCGGACTCGACCGTTGAATTATCGAGATTACCAAGCACGGTCTTTGTAAAGTCGAGCTGCTCGTTTTCTTGGGCGAAGTAACCAACTACGACGTTGGCCCCAAACTTCACGATGCCCTCTTGGGCCTCCTGCGTACCGGCGAGACAGCGCAGCAAGGATGACTTACCCGCACCATTTTTGCCAACTATCACGATGCGATCACCACGGCGAGTAATGAAATTCATGTCGCGCAGCACCTCGAGAGATCCGTAGCGAACGGCCACGTCCTCCACGGTCATTGGTACGTCACCACTACGCGGTGGCGGAGGAAGTCGGAAGGTAACCTTCTTCTCTTTTTTCGTTACTTCAATGCGGTTTTCCTCGAGTTTCTCAACACGCCGGTCAAGCACTTTGGCGAGCCGGGCTCTCTTCGCCGACGATCCACGCATAGAGTCGGCCAGTTTGGTGAACTGATCAATCTTGGCGTCTTGGTGGGCGGCGACCTTCTCTTCACTGAGACGACGCTCTTCTTCGAGGAGAAGGAACTTGGTGTAGTTCCCTCGATACTCACGGAGCTGTCCGTCGCGCAACGCGAGCACGCGGTCGATAGATCGGTCCAGCAGGGGCAGGTCGTGGCTGATCACGAGCACGGTGCCTCGAAACTGTTCGAGTTCATCAAACAGCCAACGCTTCGCGGCCTTGTCGAGGTGGTTCGTGGGTTCGTCCAGTACCAAGGTCTCGGGTTGCTCGTAGAGCACCCGCATCAAGTCGACTCGTCGGCGTTGCCCACCCGAGAGCGAACTGAGGTCCTCGAGCAGAAGATCTTCCTTTAGACCAAGTCCGGCTGCCAAACGCGCGACTTCGGACTCCGCTTCGTAGCCCCCGGCCTCGCGAAACTCTTCCTCGAGTGAGGTGAAACGCTCAATAGTCTCCCCAGTTGGATCGGCCGCCAGAGCGTGACGAGCGTGTTGCATATCGGCGTCAAGACGGTCAATACCCCTCGCCGACAACACGTGAGAAAGCCCAATGGGTTCGACGCCCAGTCCTCCCGGAACCGGCTCCTGGGGCAGGTGCGCGAGGGATCCTTGTGTGTTCACCGAACCCGTGATGCGAAGGTGCTCGGGGTGATAGCCCAATAAGACCGACAACAGCGTTGACTTACCGGTCCCGTTGCGACCAACGAGGCCAACCTTCTCTCCGTTGCCGACAACAAAGGACACGGGCTCAAGGAGACGACGTGGACCAATCTCAATCCCTAAATCTCTAACAATCAGCATTAGTGACCTAACAGATCGGCGGTGGCGCTCAGTTTGTCGCGAAAGTCCGGGTGAGCAATCTCCACCATGGCTCGAGCGCGTTCGTGCACACTCTTGCCGCGAAGGTCCGCCGCTCCGTACTCGGTGACCATGACGCCAGCTAAGTGGCGAGGCGACGTCACGACCGAGTGTGGCGTAAGTGAACCAATGACGCGACTTCTTAGTTTTCCCTGCACCAGTGCCGTTGATTGGAAACAGATCAGTGACGTGTGTTCGAGCGAGAGACTCGCGCCTTCGACGAAATCTTGATGGCCGCCCACCCCGGCGTATTGACCAGCGCCAATGGTGTCCGCCACCATTTGGCCGTGTAGGTCCACTTCGAGGGCCGAGTTGATCGAGACCACACGGTGATTTTGGGCAATGACGTGAGGATCGTTCGTGTACGTCACCGGCGCCACCCCAATAGCGGGGTTGTCGTCGATGAAGTCGTACATAGCTTGAGTTCCAGCGGCGAAAGTGATGACGGACGTTCCTTTATGAATGTTCTTCTTGCGGTTGGTCACCTTACCGGCCGCGATGAGCTCATAGAGCCCGTCAGTAAACATTTCAGAGTGCACGCCATAATCCCCGCCGTCGCCCTTAACGAGGGCCTGGGCAACCAGATTGGGCACGGCTCCGATGCCGGTCTGGAGCGTTGATCCGTCCTTTACGTACGCGGCAGCATGTTCGGCGATCTTGGCCTCTTCTGAGCTACCGGCCTCGTTGGCAAAGATCGTGGGGTGTTCGTCGGTATAGACCACCACGTCCACCTCGGCGAGATCGAGGTGATTCACGTGACCATCGAGCGCTCGGGTTCTTGGAAAATGAGGAGAGCACTCGACAATGAGCAGTCGATTGGGATCGCGCGCGCAACGTTCAAACTCCTCGAGGTGCGCACCATTGTAGAGAGAAAGACTGACGTGCCCTTTCGAGTCAGGCATCGCGGCTGTGGTCATCATGACGCGCGGACCTAAGTGTTGGATCAAGAGTCCGTAGTGACGAAAGAACGACGGGACATACTGCGTGTCGGCGCCGCGCGCTACGTACGAGCGTTCGGCGGCGCCGTAAAAGCTTGAGCGATAGTGGACGTTGGGGTGCACGAAGACGTCGTAGTTACCAAGGATTAGTCCGCCGCTAAAGGTGAGGTCCTCCCAGTCCTCACGTCGCGACAAGGCCTTCAACAGCGCGGTGGGTGTACCCGTGATCAGCCCCAGGCCAACCGCGTCGATGGGTCGTACCAACGCCGCCGCGTCGTCGACGATCATCTCCCTTGCTGTCACCGCACTATTCTGCCTTACCGCCAAAACTGTGCAACGATTTGACCATGGCTGAAACCTTTTCCATTGACGTCTGGAGTGACGTCGTCTGTCCCTTTTGTTACCTCGGCACACGTCAGTTAGAGCAAGCCCTCGAACAGTTCGAGCACCGCGACAAGGTCGTCATCGCCCACCACGCCTTCGAACTCGATCCCAACACTCCCTTGGGTCTCGACCAGACCCTCGAAGAACTCGTGGCTCGAAAATACGACATGCCCGTCGAACGCGCTCGTGAACTCCATCACCGACTCGAAGACCAGGCAAAAGCACTCGGTGTGACGATGGCCTTCGCCAGAGCCCGACCCACCAATACCTTTGACGCGCATCGACTTATTGCCCTCAGCGCTGCGCAAGGACTGAGTGAGCCAATGAGTCAGCGCCTCTTTCGGGCCTACTTCTCTGAGGGTCTACTGATCAGCGACCACGACGAACTGAACAGACTCGCGAGTGAGATTGGCGTCACTGACGCGCCCACCCTTTGGGAGAGCGACGCCTTTACGAGCGAGGTGCGCGCCGATGAAAAGTCCGCGATGGAACTCGGCATCACGGGCGTGCCCGCACTCTTAATTGATTCAAAATTCATGGTGCTCGGTGCCCAAGGTGTCGAACAGATGCTCGACGTGTTGCGTCGAGCATGGGAACGTCGAGCCGCCTAGTCTTCCTGCTCGGCCGGCACCGCCGCGACGGCCGCGACGGCGTGGCCCTCGTCGAGATTCATGACGCGCACGCCCGTCGCGTCTCGACCCTGGGATGACACTTCGCGCACGGGGAGACGAATCAACACGCCGCCACTCGAGGCGAGGAGTACCTCGTCATCGAGGTGGACCATAAACGCAGCGACGACGAAGCCGCGCGCGGCCGTGAGTTTGATGGCGCGAACACCCTGTCCACCGCGACCTTGACGATTGAATCGCTCGGTCTTGACGCGCTTGCCAAAACCGGTGTCGGTCACGACAAAGAGGTCGGCTTCGTCGCGAACAACGTCGAGTGAGATGGCACGGTCGTCGGGCTTGAGCCTGATACCGCGCACACCAGTTGAGTCGCGGCCCATCTCACGAACTTCTTCTTCCCTAAATCGAATGGCCATGCCACGGTACGTGACAATCATGAGGTCATCGTCGCCACTCGTCGCGACGACGCGAACTACCTCATCGCCTTCACGAAGATTGATCGCGATCCAACCTTCACGACGCGACTTGTCGTACTCACTGAACGCCGTCTTCTTCACGGTGCCGTTAGCCGTCGCGAAGACCAGGAACTTGTCCTTGGGGAAGTCATCGGTCGTCACGATTGCTTGAATCGACTCATTGGGCTGAAGGTTCAAGAGGTTCACCACGGCGGTTCCCTTGGCGGTTCGCTCCTTCATTGGAATCTCGTGACCACGAAGGCGAAACACGCGACCGCGATTCGAGAACAACAACAAGTGCGCGAGAGTCGTCGTGTGAATGATCTGGTCGACGAAGTCCTCGTCCTTCAGCGTCGCGCCGCGAACACCGCGTCCCCCACGGCCCTGCGTACGAAAAGCGTCCGCTGCTACAGATTTGACGTACCCGGCGCGCGTCATGGTGAGGACGATCTCTTCATCTTGGATCAGATCCTCGACACCCAACTCACCTGGGTCGTTGACAATCTGGGTTACTCGCTCGTCGGCGTACTTGTTACGCAGCACGGTGATCTCTTCACCTATCACGGAACGCAGCTTGGACTCATTCGCCAAAATTGCCTGCAGGTCCGCAATTGTCTCACGGAGCTTTCTCATCTCGTCTTCGAGCTCAGTACGACCGAGCCGTGTTAGGCGTCCAAGCGTCATGTCCAATATGTGATTCGCTTGCTCTTCGCTAAAGCCGAAGGGAGCGGCCATGAGGGCCGTACGAGCGGCTGAGCGGTCGTCTGATCCGCGAATGGTCGCGATAACCAGGTCCAACATGTCGATGGCCTTCAAAAGCCCCTCGACAATGTGCGCGCGAGCTTCGGCCTTACGAAGACGGAACTCGGTGCGACGAGTAACGACGTCAACTTGGTGAGCGATGTAATGCGTGAGGGCCTGTACCAAATTCAACGTCCGCGGCACGCCGTCAACCAACGCCAGCATGTTCACCGAGAACGTCGTCTGGAGCGAGGTGTTTTTGTAGAGCTTGTTCAACACGACGTTGGCGTTCGCGTCGCGCTTGAGACGAATCACGAGGCGAGGCTGACGCCCGGCCGAGTCGTTCTGTACTGCCGCAATGCCTTCGAGTTCGCCGTTCTTTACCAGGTCGTAAATCTTCTCTTCGATGGATTCCACCGACACTTCGTAAGGAAACTCGGTGACGATGATGCGGGTGTCTCTGTTGCTCTCTTCGATTTCGGCGACGGCGCGAAGTTTGATAGAACCTCGACCCGTTCGGTACGCGTCCAAGATTCCTTGACGTCCAAGAATCTGCGCTCGGGTCGGAAAGTCGGGGCCCTTGACGAACTTCATGAGATCGTCGGGCGTCGCTTCAGGGTTCGCGAGCAAGTGGAGCGTGGCGTCAATTACTTCGCCCAAGTTGTGCGGCGGAATTTTGGTCGCCATGCCCACGGCGATGCCTTGTGAGCCATTGACGAGAAGATTGGGGAACCTCGAGGGCAAAACAACGGGTTGTTGCGTTGAGTTGTCATAGTTCGCGTAGAAGTCCACCGTCTCTTCGTCAATAGAGTCGAGCATTTCGAGAGCCAGTGGAGCGAGGCGGCACTCCGTGTAGCGCATTGCGGCGGCGCCCTCGTCGGGTCCTGTACCACCGAAGTTGCCGTGACCACTGATGAGCGGGTGACGCATGGAGAAGTCCACCACCATGCGCACCATTGCGTCGTAAATAGCACTATCACCGTGAGGGTGGTACGTACCCATGACGTCGCCGACGACTTTCGCGCACTTAGCGAAAGGTCGATCGGGGCGAAGGCCCTGGTCGAACATTGAGTAGAGAATCCGACGGTGCACGGGTTTTAGACCGTCACGGACGTCGGGCAGCGCGCGCGAGACAATGACCGACATGGAGTACTCGAGGAACGAGCGCTCCATTTCGAGATTGATCTCTATGGGTTCGACGTAACCAACAACTTCATCACCGGGTGTGACGGGGGGTGGTGTTGAGGCGCCCGAGCCTTTAGTGGTGCGTGCCATATCTCTCCTGCTCCTAGATATCTAAGAAGCGAATGTCCTTCGCGTTTGTTTGAATGAAGTGGCGCCGTTGTGGAACGTCGTCACCCATGAGAATCGAACAGACTTCGTCGGCGAGCGCCGCTTGCTCGACAGTGATCTGAAGCAGTGCGCGCTTGGTGGCGTCCATTGTCGTGTCGCGCAACTCATCAAAGTCCATTTCGCCTAAACCCTTTAGGCGTTGGAAATCGTTCTTGTGGTCGGGGTGTTCAGTGAGAAAGACGTCCTTCGCGGCGTCGTCTCGCAGATAGACCTTCTCTTTCCCCACCAACGTTGAGTACAGCGGCGGCTGGGCGACGTAGACGTGGCCACTGTTCACGAGTTCAGTCATCTGTCGAAAGAAGAACGTCAGCAAAAGTGTCCGGATGTGACTGCCGTCAACGTCCGCGTCCGCGAGCAAGATGATCTTGTCGTAGCGAATCTTCGATAGATCGAAGTCAGCCTCAACGCCGGCACCGATTGCCGACACGAGCGCTTGAATCTCGGTGTTCTTAAGAATTTTGTCCGAACGCGCCTTTTCTACGTTCAGAATCTTTCCTCGAATTGGCAAGATCGCCTGATTACGGGGATTACGCGCGTCTTTGGCTGAACCTCCAGCGGAGTTGCCTTCAACAATGAAGAGTTCACACTCACGCGGCTCATTGGACGAACAGTCCACAAGCTTGCCTGGTAGTCCCGCACCATCGAGGGCGCTCTTTCGACGAGTGAGATCACGAGCGCCTTGAGCTGCCATGCGCGCTCTCGAAGCGGAGATCGCCTTAGCGACAATCTGACTACCTTCACGAGGATTCTCCTCGAGCCACTCAGCCAACTTTTCGTTGGTAGCGCGCTCTACCAGCGAGCGAATGGTGACGTTGCCCAGCTTTCCTTTCGTTTGACCCTCAAATTGAGGATCTCGTAGTTTCACTGAGACAATGGCGGTGAGACCTTCACGAATGTCCTCACCCTTGAGATTCTCTTCCTTCTCTTTCAGAAGATTGCGCTTGCGAGCGTAACGATTTATCACGTTGGTGAGGGCCTTGCGAAATCCTTCTTCGTGCATGCCGCCTTCGATCGTGGAGATACCGTTCGCGAAGGAGTAGATACTTTCGTAGTACCCGGTATTCCACTGAAAGGCGACCTCAACTTCTTGGGTTTCTTCTACCTGTTCGAAGGAGCCGACTTTTCGAAACAGTGACTCTTTCGTGTTATTGAGATGACGTACGTAGTCAACGATGCCGCCGTTGTACTTAAAGGTCTCTTTCGCTTCGCGATCTTTGCGCTTGTCGACGAAGCGAATCTCAAGACCACGATTCAAAAAGGCCATGATCTGTAGTCGCTCGATGACGGTCTGCGCGCGAAACTCGACGTCTTCAAAGATCGTCGGGTCCGGTGTAAAGGTCACTGTGGTGCCGGTGCGACCACCAGGTGCGGGCCCAGTTACCTTGAGGGTGCCTTGAGGCTTACCGCCGTCTTTAAACATGAGTTCGTAGTGATTGTTATTGAGATCAACTTCGAGGAGCAGCGCTGTCGAAAGAGCGTTGACGACTGAGATACCCACGCCGTGCAAACCACCAGAGATCTTGTAGCCGTTACCGCCGAACTTTCCGCCAGCGTGCAACATCGTGAGGGCTACCTCTGCGGCGGATTTGCCCTTGTACTGAGGGTGCTCGTCAACGGGAATCCCCCGCCCGTCGTCGACCACCCGACAGCTCCCGTCGGCCAGCAACGTCACATCAATACGGGTGCAATACCCCGCCATTGCCTCGTCGACGGAGTTGTCCACGACCTCCCAAATGAGGTGGTGCAGACCCGCTGGGCCCGTGGAGCCGATGTACATACCGGGTCGAACACGCACTGGTTCGAGTCCTTCGAGAACGGTGATGTCACTAGCGCCGTAACTAGCAGATCCTTTGGTCTTTTCGGCCACTAAGGAATCCTTTCAATACAAAATTTGTGGCACTTTTCGCACCCGTGACGTCAATAAATTGACTGCTCTATCCTACCCGACGCACTGTGACTTTCGACCGAAAACGGTCGTCACGAGCAGGTGTTTCAACGACTTTTTTGACTACTTCAGCACCGTTTTTAGTGACGTTGGTGCCTTCGTTCCAAGCACTAAAAATCCTTCTAAAATTGACGGGCTTTGCGACACCACTCGTTGCGCGAACGCACCCGACGGAACACTCACGATCAACACGCCGTCCTTAATCAGTTCGACACGACAGTGTTCAGCGATCACCGCGTCCACAACGGTCGGCCATAGTTGACGCGCTTCGTCAATTAAGCGCAGATCGACTCTTCGAAGTCGGCCGGCGAGGGTATTGAGCAGTTCACCGAGCGCCTCCGGCTCTTCGTCGCGACGCTTCACGACAACACGACCGTCAGATCAATGACCGCCGCTGGCGAGAGGCCACTAGGCAGCGGCGACGCGGTCGTGACCAGGGTTTGGCCAGCCGGCAAAAGACCCAAAAGCCGGTGACTGCGCACCGGATCGAGCTCGCTGAAGACGTCGTCGAGCAGGAGAAGTGGGTCTACCCCGCGACGCATCCGCACGAGTTCGTGACCGGCGAGACGCAACGCCAAAGCGAGTGAACGCTGCTCACCTTGAGAGGATTGTCGTCGCGCGTCGCGACCATCGAGGGCGAGCGCCACGTCGTCACGATGTGGTCCAACGGTTGTGTACCCACGAAAACGTTCATCGTTAAAGGACGCTTCGAGTGCGTCACTCAAGCGATCAGGCCACGACTGTTCGTACGTTACTGCTACGTCATTCGAGTTCTCCGCAAGTTCTTGATAGAACCGCGTAACGATCGGCGCAAGCTGTGTGAGAAGCGCGACACGATGCGACAAAAGTTCTTCACTGACGTCACAAAAATCATTCGACCAAAGTTCGAGTTCGCTCTGCTGTGTTGTTGATGGTCGACCGCCTTCGAGTGCGCGCAGCAAAGCATTACGTTGACTCAACACTCGATTAAAACGCTCAACGAGTTCACCGGTTGAGGGCTCAACGTCGGTGAGCAAGTTGGTCAAGTACGTGCGCCGGTGTTCTGGACTTCCGCGCACGATATCGACGCCTTCGGGGGTAAAGACGGTGAGGGGCAGGGCCTCGGAGAGTTCCGCCCGGGACCTCGGGCGTTGTCCGTTAACAAGCATCCTTTTCGTGGTGTTGCGCACGCCTCTCGTGAGGGTTAAGTCGACTTGGACTCGGCGCTCGCGTTGAAAAATAACGCCGTGTACCTCAGCCGTTGACTCCTTGTTTCGAATCATGTCGCTTGCCGCGTTCGTTCGAAATGAAGACGCGGTCGCGAGCGCGTTCACTGCTTCGAGAATCGACGTCTTTCCAGTGCCGTTAGGCGAAAGAAAGACCGTGACGGCGTCGGGGTCGGGAACAAAAGAGAACTCACTAAAGAGCCGGAAGTTACGCAGCGTGAGTTCGTGGAGACCCACGACGGACCTAGCTACTGAACTCGAACAGGCATGAGCAGGTAGCGAAAGCGGATGTCTTCGACGCCGTGAACCATGGCTGGACGAACCGAGTCCGACATTTCCAAGACCACTTCGTCACCAGGAACCGCTTCAACACCATCGATTAAGAAGCCAGGGTTAAAAGCAATCGTCATCTCTTCGCCGGTGTAGTCCGCGTCGACGTTGTCTTCTACGTCGCCAGCGTCGTGGCTTTGGGTGCGAATCTCGACGTTGCGTTCCTTCATTGTGAGTCGCACGGATGACGTGGAGTCCTTCGCGAGCAGTTTTGCGCGCTTGAGCGAAGTGAGCAGTGTGTCCTTGGCGATTCGCAACTGATTTGGGTAGCTCGCGGGAATGAGTTGCAACACCGAGGGGTAGTTCCCGTCAATGAGTCGTGACGCGATGCTCGTGTTACCCACCACAAAGCAGATCTCAGCGTCACTGAGGGTGACGCCAATTTCGGCGTCGCTGGATAGCGCAGAAGCCGCTCTCTGAAGTTCTTGTAGTGCTCGAGCTGGGACGAGTAGGTCCTGTGTACCGCTAAGACCTTGAACTCCTGGCACGTCGCGCACGGCGAGTCGGTAGGAGTCGGTCGCAATGAGCTGTAATGTTCCGTCTTCAGTTGTAAAGAGGATCCCGGTGAGAAGAGGGCGCGCGTCGTCGTTGGCCGCGGCGCGCACTACTTGATTGAGTCCTTGAATAAGGTCCAGCGCCGCAATTGACGTAACGGGTCCGGTAACCGGTGGAAGTTTCGGGTAATCAGCGACCGCGAACGTACGTAGAGAGAACTTGGCCCGACTGAGTGAGATCTCGACAGTCTCTTCTCCGCTCGAGACAGTCACCGCACCGGCTTCAAGTGAACGAATGGCGTCGACGATAAGTCGCGCTGGTACGACCGTTGAACCGTCTTCAAGTCCAATGACGTCAACTGTGGTGCGCGCGGTTATGTCGAGATCAGTACCAGTGACGATGAGTTGGTTTCCGTTGAGTGTCAGAAGAATTCCTGACGAGGCACCGATGAGTCGAGTAGCGACGACACGACTCGCGGCGGTGAGGGCCTCGACGAGAATGTCACGCTCTGATTTGAACTTCATAGGTCTGCCTTTCTTTGGTACTGAGATTACGGTGTGTTTTTCAATGTGTAGAAGTCTTAGTAGTAGTAGGGGTGTGTCTATGTGTGTT
>Ga0208357_1000311_pt1 | contig 39551 bp, 57 predicted proteins | sample NGESurdeep092012_6_FD_184487 | JGI IMG/M metagenome (GOLD analysis project Ga0208357, IMG submission 184487) | Arctic peat soil microbial communities from Barrow, Alaska - NGEE Surface sample F52-2 deep-092012 (SPAdes) | ecosystem: Environmental > Terrestrial > Soil > Wetlands > Peat ...
AGTAAAGACAGTGCAAAATGACACTGACATTACTGACCTCACCAATGCTGTAATGACTCCAAAAGTCATTGATATGAGTGGTTCCAGCTTCCCTCAAACCACCCTTATCACGATTGAGCCAGCGGACGTGGCCGTGACTATGGAGCCTGGAAATTATTACTACAGCATCAAAATCATTGATACTCAGGGAGAGGAATTTATCGTTGCACAGGGTCGGTTCGCTTTGGTAGCCTACCCCACCAATGATATAACCCCATAATTATGGAAAATTCAGCTACCATAAACAGTACCGTTACTGAGGGCGGCACAATCAACTCAACTGTTGTAACCGCTTCAACTGTCTCCTCTACGATGACTGGAGGCGGTATTGGCCCTCAGGGTCCGTCTGGTCCAAGTGGGCCTAGTGGTCCTCAAGGAGTTAGTGGTGTATCTGGGGTTAGTGGAGTTTCAGGCGTTACAGGCGTTACAGGCGTTACAGGCGTTACAGGGCCTTCTGGCGGTCCTACTGGAGTCACAGGTGTCACTGGGCCTACAGGAGTGGGTACGACAGGAGCTACTGGTCCGACTGGTATCACAGGGAGTACCGGTGTTACAGGTCCTACTGGTATAGTAGGAGCCACAGGAGCCACAGGACCAACTGGTCCAACCGGCATACAAGGAGTCGTAGGGCCAACGGGCGTGACTGGTGTGACTGGTGTGACGGGTGCAACGGGTCCTGCTGATAAATATTCAACTACCTCTTCAACCAGTAACGCTATATCAGTCCCAACTACCTCAATGACTTACACAATAGGGACAGGCTTAGCTTATACAGCGGCTCAAACTATAGTAATTGCTAATAGTACTAGTAATTATATGGAAGCAACCATTAGCTCTTACAATAGTAGTACTGGCGTGTTAGTCGCAGTAGTTACTTTGGCCGTAGGTTCTGGTACTTATACTTCATGGACAGTCAATCTTGATGGTGCAGTGGGTGCGGTGGGTGCGACTGGTCCGACTGGGCCTACTGGTGTGACTGGCCCTACCGGAGTTACGGGTTCTACCGGAGTTGGCTTTAATTTCACGACAGAAACTGTGGCATCCAATGCGGTCACGCTATCGAATAGCTATACCTGGAATACAGTTACTAATAATGCTGCTGGTTCGGTGGCCATCACAATTCCTACAGCTGGTGCTACAGATGGACAATTATTGGGTGTTCGATTTTATGACTTTAGCAATGTGGCTCAAACCTTGAGTTGGGTTAATACCGAAAACTCTAATGTACAAGTCTCAACTCTTTCTAATGGTTCAACGACCTTACCGCTTACAGCAGCTTTTCAATATAATTCACAGACGTCTAAATGGCGTTGTATAGGAGTATCTTAAAATGTCAGTAGCATTTCGATCAGCAGCAGTAGCAAACAGTGGCTCTTCACCAGCAAGTAGCCTTGCTATAAATATGCCAGCTGGAGCTACGATTAACGATAATCTTATTGTTTCAATAGCAGTAGATGGTGGTTCTGGTGCAACGGTGACCCCTCCTAGTGGATGGACAGTATTAAAAATTGAGAACGCACTTACAAATATTCAGTGTGTAATGTATTGGCGGTTGTGTACCGGTACTGAGCCATCATCATATACTTGGACATTTGACAGTTCGCGAATGGCATCTGGTAACATGGCAGCATATAGCGGTGCAACTCCTAACTTTCCTGTAGCAATTGGTCAAACCAACAATTCTAGCTTGTCAACTTCTTTAACTCCAGCCGGTGGCACAAATTATACTTATAGTGGTGCCTTTGTTTATGGTTTTGCTACTAAAAATACTGTCGGGAGTGCCTCAATAACTGCTGCTAGTCCAATTACGAAACGAAGTGATACTTGTACAGCTGCCTCTGACTACATTGAGAGTGCCATTGGCGACTGGACAGGAATAGCTGCACTTCCGATATCAGGTTCTACAGGAAATGTTCAAGCATGCAGTCAATCTGTCTACTATTCTGGAGGCGTAGTTTTTCTAGAAGATGCACACCAATCTCTTAATCAAATCATACATACTCCTTTAGTTATTGATAGTTATTTTGGCAGTACATCAGGGAGTGGAACTTCCTTGACGCCGAATTCGGCTCAGCCAATGGCAGCACATTACAATAATGAATTACTAGTAATTTTTGTGAAAATTCGTAACGGTAGTACCACCGTTAGTAGCATAAGTGGCGGGGGACTAACATGGACTTTGGCAAAACGTCAAAACACTGGTGGAGGCTCATCTGAGATATGGTATGCTTTTTCACCGACTCCTCAAGTACCATTTACCCCAACAGTTACGTTTTCTGCTTCCACAACATCAGTCGAAATATGTGGCCTATCTATAATTGGGGTGGACTCAACAGGCACTAATGGGTCGGGTGCTATTGGTAATACAGCCGGAGCTACAAGTTCAAGCGCTGCTCCTACAGTTAACCTGACTACCTCAAGAGCAGGTTCATGGGTTTTTGCATGTAGTAACGACCCGAGTGCGGCCACTAACTTTGTGGCTGGCACTTCTCAGTCATTAATAAAAAGTGCGACAGATGGTACAAACAGCTGTAGCGGAGGTACTCTCCAGCAGACGAGTCCAACAGCAAACTTAGGGACAACAATAACTTCTAACTTTACGGCTCCATCTGCTAATAGCTGTAATATAGTAGCAATAGAAATACTACCTAGATTAACTTCTAATAATATACCAATGCTGGTGTAGGGCAAATATGCTATATCCTGGATCCGGAGTTAATTATAATAATTTATCGAGTAATCTACCACTTGATATTCCTTATTTCACAAAATTTATGATTTTTGAGTATACTGAGGCTAATAATAATTCGCCTGCTGAATATGGCTTTTCACAATTACATCCAGATGGCAGCATGAATCCAATGTGGTTTGAGTTGTTTCAGTCAAATCCAACTCCTTACTATCCATATGTAGCACCAGTGGTATAATAAAAACAAATGCATACACTTCACGTTGTCTCCTTACCCCATACGCAGCTCACTAAAGATTACTCAATGTGTGCTTACACTGAAAAGGTACGCAAATTTGCTAAGATGATGGCTGCTAAAGGTCACAAAGTTGTCACTTACGCTTCTGAAGATAATGCAAGTGAAGTCTGCATAACCAAAGGAGAACAGGCAAACTTTGGGTTTAATGGGCCACAAGACTATTTAAAGATCGACTTCAACGACCCTAAATTATGGCCGCTTTTTAACGAGCGTGTTATCGAGAAGTTGAAGCAAAATATCCAGCCAAGAGATTTGATTTGTGTTATTACCGGTACACCGGCTCAACCTATTAAAAACGCCTTCCCAGATAACCTCATAGTAGAATTTGGTATTGGTTATTCAGGCATAATGAACCCAAGTTTTAGAGTTTTTGAATCGTATGCGTGGCGTAATTTTGTTTATGGCAAATATGATATGGATGGGCAATTCTATGACGAAGTGATACCTAACTATTTTGAAATTGAGGATTTTCCTGAAGCAGAACCAGAAGATTATTACTTATTTGTAGGCCGTTTAGATTCTCGAAAAGGACTAAACATCGCTCAGGAAGCCTGCAAAAAACTTGGTAAGCGTCTAGTAGTAGCTGGCCCAGGCAATTTTACTGGCTATGGTGAGTATATAGGAGTAGTCAATCCTACTAAACGTGGTGAGCTAATGAGCAAAGCAGCTGCACTATTTGTGCCGACTATGTACATACCGCCATTCGAGGGCGTTCATGTTGAAGCACAGTTATGCGGTACGCCAGTTATAACTACAGATTTCGGTGTGTTTTCTGAGACAGTAGATAATGGGGTTAATGGATACCGTTGCAAGACTTTTGCAGATTTTCTTGAAGCGACTGAAAAGATTTGGTCGTTAGACAGAAGTACAATACGTCAAACAGCTCAAGATCGTTATTCCCTAGAAACTGTTGGGACTCAGTATGAGGACTATTTTAATCGACTACTAACTCTCCATGATAAGGGCTGGTATACTGAACCTTATGTACTAAACCAGCCATAAGTAGTATGATTTAAATATGTTTCCTAACTACAATGCTTTATCAGCTAGCGATGGGTCTGGAGAGGCCGTCAGAGCTACGGTTTTAAGTACTCGTGAAGTCGGGTCAGCCAATATTGATGTCAATGCAATTACCAACTACCCTACGGGTACATTCATTGCAACTACAGGTACTTTTTTATCATCTGGCAAACTTGACCCGACAACCGTACAGGTATTCTATGGTACGGCTGATGGTACAACTATCACCATCACCTCATTTGCCGCTGGTTATTCTGACTTAGGCAACGCTATAGGTGATGTTGTAGTGCTAAAGCCTACGACTGAGTGGGCTAATATAGTGGCTCAAGGTATGCAGAGCACTACTCAATTCCCTAGCCAGTTTGCCAACTTCGTAGAGCCAGCCGGTGGGGTATGGAGTACCAGTTCAGGTCTGATAGGCTCAATGACAGCGGGCAATGTCTGGTATAACGGCGTACGTTCGGTTATTCCAGTTGTGACCAGTAAGACCTTTACAGCTAGTAAAGATACTTATGTTGACTTTAATCCAGCTACCAGTGTGTTTACTTATGTACTTGAAACCAATGGGGCTGCTCAACCAGCTGTTACTAGCGGGTGTGTTAGAGTAGCATTGATTGTTACCGGGGCTTCAGCTATATCTAGTATTTATCAGGCAGCTTATTGGAAAGCCGTACCGCTTGTCTGGCAATATTTAGGCTCTATCCAGGTTACAACAAATCAAAGCACTTCTTCAAATACCTTTGTGGAAATTCCAGGAATGACTATTCCGGTGACAATACCAAATGGCGCAACAGCTTTACGAGCAACCCTCACTGGGCGAGATATAAATGGTATTGAAGTTTATTGCAATACTGCTATTTTTACAGGAGCTACCTCAGCTGCCTTAACAGCTCAAATTGGTTCTTCCCAAGCTTATGTAGCGTCAAATGTTGGACAATTTTTTCCACTTCACTGTAGGGGTTTTGTCAAATCACCTACAGCTGGCCCTATCTATGTCACAGCTGCTTTTGCCGTCAATCTAGGGGGTTCTGGTGGTATAACCTATATCAACGCTGCCTCGACATACCCATTAACCCTAGAAGTAGAGTGTTGTTAAAGAATATATGCTAGCATTCATGCTACACTTTGAACAACTAGAATCAGAACCTCGTAGGTATCGAACCTATAAACAGATTAGAAAACTTAGAATCTAAGTCTCTGTAGAGGTAGGAGTAGTGTTTTCTGCTGAAATCTCATCTGCGGGCAGTTCCGGTGCAGGTGGGGTGACCGTGTAATTGGCGGCTTCCAGAGTGGTAACTAAAGCTGCTAATACGTTATCTGCTACTGTCGGTTCTGTGGAACTCAAATCAGTCTCCAATGAAGTTAATGCTGCTGAAGTGGCTTCTACGCCCGCTTGTGCTGTTTTTAAATCGTCTTGTGCGCTCATTATACTGTTCCTTGATTAGTTGATGGTGGAATTATATCACCCGGCGCAGGCGGTTGTACAGGGTCTACCGGCGGCGTGGCACTCCTGAGGGCTGGCACGAGCTGTCCAACGCCACCTAAAGATGCTTCAGGAATGACTACAGGAAGTTCTGGGACGGTTTGTGAAACAATTGTAGGGCTAGATTGCCTAGTCAGGTTGTAAACAGCTGAAAGGGCTGCTCCTAGAGCGCCTATGGCCGTAAGTTTAGCATTACCTGAAAGGTTAGTCTGGTTAATAGCTAAATAAGCTATACCGGCCTCGAAGAAAGTCACTATGATATGTTCAATTTGTTGCTGCGATTTAGTCATTGGGGTCTCCTAAACCAGTTTCTTCCCTCACCCGTTCCGTAGAAGAAAAACTCGATTACTAAAATTACTAGACCCACTATAAAAGTGAGTATTCCAAAATTATGTACTGACATGGAGATCCAGGTAGCGTTAATCGCCCCAAAGATACAAAGCCAGACTGCTAATAGTATTACGCTTAATGTTCTCATTATGTTCTCCTCAGATTCTTTTCACTAAATAGATTATACCACAGATTATCAGGATTATTACTAGTATCGATTCCCAGTTCATCCGTTTACTACGTACTTTCCAGGGGCTAAAGCTGTAGCTTCGCCGTTTGCAGCCGCCCAAGCTTTCTGTGAATCTTCGGCTAGGCTACTTAGAACATGTGACAGATCAGGCTGTTCTAATTGGGCTGTTATTTGTTCCTGGGTTGGATTAGTATTAAGCGCTAGCTGGTAAGCTAACATTATTTGGTTTACTGTGGGTTTCATATCTATCTCCTTAATTCTTAAATATCCAAGTACGTCTTGAAAACTATGTTGAACTTCATGGGCTACTGGATAACCTTGAGCATTATAAACTCCGCCCCAATTACTATCGAAACCTACAAATCCCCCCTCAAATGGTGAAACACATATATCTATATGGCCAAACTCAGGGGAGTTAATAACAGTCGAAGCGGCGAAAACTACTATATCTCCGGGTTGAACAGGTTGTCCGACAGGTATTTGGTCAAAACTCTCTTGACACGTGGGGTTATCCCACCAGTCTTTGGCATTAGCATCTGGAAATGGTACATTTAATACTTTTTGGCAGTAAAGAGCTACTAATTGGACGCATTGACCCGTATCAGCCAACACTCCATCGACCTCAACAGCTTGTCCAGTGTAGGTTGAGATAAAAGTTGGTAAATCCATTATTGATTTAAAATCTTATGTTGTAGTGGGAATTTCTTTTTATGTTCTGCTCTTATTTTATCATGGTCTGGCAAGTGAACATGACAGGTAGCGTAATGCGTACCCTTAACATCATGCTTGGACAGCCTAAAGCAACTAACACATTTATGAATCCTATACCAGTTGAGGACTAATCCTATCAGAGTAATTTCACCAATGTCAGAGCCAAAACCTGAAAAGAACCCGTAGTATGGGCCAGACTCGTTGTAAGTACCTGTATGGACTGCGAACCAATTCCAGAACCATTGGCATAGATGTACCATTAGCTTTTCTCTAAGTCTGCTTTAACTTTCTTAACGGCGGTTGCTGTGACTTCATTGGAGGTCACTAAATCAGTAGCACTTGTCTCTAAGCGATCAAGGATTTTAGAATTAACTTCCATAATAGATTTGTTGAACTTAGCAATATTTTGGAGCGTGGTGTCGATATTTACCAAAGGTATACTTTTCAACACATCAATCTGGCCCGCCATACTTGATAGGGCTTTGACATCATCTACGTGCTGTTCTTCAAGGACGTCCAGCCGTTTTTGCCACTCTTCTTTATCCGCTTTACGAAGTTCTGTGAGCTTACTAATTAATTCCGTAGAGACACTTTCATTCATCTTAGAACGGCTGCTGAAGATGGTGAGCATCCCCCCACTAACAAGGGCTACCACTCCGAGTCCATCTAAGACTGTTGTAGCTAAACTGGTCATAATTGACATTATCTAGCTTATGATTACGGTTGTCAACGTTTCTTGCTTTTCAGATAACGCTTATGGTTAGATTCTCTAACCCTATCCGGGTTATTCTCGATATACCTCTTATCGGCTCGCATTTGGCTAGGCTTGCGTTTAGGCTCTGTGGCTTTGAGCTTGGCTATCAGGTTGGCTTGGATGGCTAAGTCAGGCAAAACCTCTATAGTGAATAGACGCATATCTTTTGTTGGCGTTTCTTCAATGTCGGGGTTATAGCCAATCAATATAGCTTTAGGTAGTTCACTAATTAGCAACCCAAATTGAATTTGCGCCATATAATTTGCAGAGATATTATCAAATAATTGAGTATGACCTTTTAAGTTCAAGCATTTTACCTCTAGTAACGTATCGCCCAATACTCCATCAGGTGAATACCCAGCATGCTTATACTTGGAATTGGTTATAAACCCATAATGCTTGACTGCTCCTAGTAGGCATATGCTTTTCTCATACGCTTCAATAGCCAGCGGTTCCAGAATGCGGCCACGTTGCATATATTTGTTGTCGTACTCAGCATTACTCTCTGGTGGTGTTTTCTTGCCTTTGAGCAAGTCTATGGCTGTACTGCCTGTCCAGCGTCCAAGTCGCATAATGCGCCATTGGGCGGAACGTTGAGGGAAATGGTAGAACCGAATCATGTCTTATCCTTTTCAATCATTTTATTAAAAGTCCTGTCATATTCCAGTATAAATTCTGAATTATCACTGAAATCTGATTACCGAATAAATAGATCAGAAACAATAGGATTATAGGTATAGCGGGGATTAGTTTTTTGGTCATTTCTCTACTCCCGTATATTCAAGGATGGCTTGACGGAGTTCAGCTTTATACATATTTACTCCAGTTAATCTGTTATCGGGGTTATCTTCCCCGACAATCTCCATAAGCTCTTTGTAGATTTGCTGTCTGGCTTGTATAAAAGTGAAGTCATAGTAAGTACCGCCCACATCGACATTCTTTGGAGAAGCATACTTACCTAATATATCTTCTAGGTGGTTCATAACCTACCACGCTGTTCGGCCCGAAGCTCATTTCTTGCCCTAGCTATAATGTCAATTTGTTTAGTATCAAATAGCCCATCTATAATCTGTTCCTGGTCTTCCCCGATAACAAACGTCATATATTCTTGGACTTTGGACATAAGAACCTCCACGCCTTTATCTTTTATCCAAACTCCGCCATCATTGTATTCAACCCAACCGTTACTTTCTCCGTTAACTTCTAGGTCTTGCAAAAAGTCCCTCATTTCTTCCCTTAATTGTTGGGTTGTCATGAGCTGTTTCCATAAATTCCAATAATAACGAATGCGATAATTACTAAAACACATAGGGTAACAATCAAATAGAGGCCGGTACGGTCTTTACTCATACTGCTCTCGCAAATCAGCTTTGTTGTTACTGCTCATACCACCGCCCCACATCCGTCACCACAACTTCCCCCCCTTGGTACGCCGTGGGGACATTTAGGTTTAGTAAAGGGCAAGCCGATACCGTCAAAATACAAGTTATTAGTGGTTTCTAGTTTACTCATGATTGAAATACGTTTTACCTTTCCATTTTTTCATGGTCTTTGCAATGAACTCTTCCTTGCTTAGGTCACCAAATCTAGCAGACGGTTTTGACTGACTGGCGATTAACGCTACCTCAGTATCTTGCAACTGTTCACGGACTTTCTGAATATCTGAATCTTTCTGTGTGAGAGCTACTACTATCAAGCCACTTATATCATGTACGTTTAATTCGCCTGCCATAGCTAATTCTTCCAGCTTCTCAAACGCTTGTTTTTTAGTTATGTTACTCATCTGTCTTCTCCTTGATTATCATTTATCCGGGTCGCACCAGTCACAATCATGTTTACAGCGTTTGTCTCTGACCAAATCACAACCGCATTCCATACAATTCATATCATCTCCAATAGTTTATTTAAACTTGCTTCTTCCTCGACTCTGACCCGTTCCTCGGCCACAGCATGAGCTGGGTGAAAAGATGGTATGTAGACTGGGTGCCATTTGGCTACGCAGTCAGCACACCACCACTTACCACGGTGTTTCACCCACACATCGTGGTCAAACTCGCCAATCTTGTACGTGGCCTGCTTATCGGAGCCAGGACAAGTTAGCGTAGTACCAGCTTTGCTGTAAGCCTGGTTCTTAGTCGAAAAGTCCATCTGGAGTTTCTACTTCTTCACCATCTACATTATCAATCGTCTCATCATGGTCAACAACGGCGTTCTTAGGTGCACGCTTGCTCTGGTCGTAGTGCCATAGGTCAACGTACTTGGTGGTCTCATATTTATCCTGCTTCTCAGCGTAGATAAATGCCTCTTTGCCGATCAGCTTCTCATTCAAAATCTTGAGCAGGTCTTCTTTGGTGTCGGCTGGTGTCTTGACGTTGGCAAACACACGCTTACCGAAGTCGCTGATGGTAGCCTTTTTGTCTTCTTTGACGTTGTGTACCAGGATGCCAAGCACCTTAGTAACAGCCATCTTAGCGCCACCTTCGGTATGCAACCATAGAGTAGCTTCGCCCTCTTCGTCATTGTCGCCAAGAACTATGACTTTGATGATCTCTCGGTCCTTGCCGTCTTTACCGGCTTCAGCTAGACCGATCTTAACTGTGTGTGCGCCAGGTGTGAAGCCTGCTGCACTCATTGGCTTACCAATGTTATCAAGTGTTTCGTCTAAAAATCCCATTATTTTTTACTCGCTTTCTTAGGTTTAGGTTGATCAATTACCATATCAATTAGTTTGACTGCATGAGCACTAAATTGGTTATTTTCTGGAGTATCACCCTCACGAATATTTAAGAACCAAGACTCACTAGGATTTTCTACACCTTTCTCGTAAAACGGTATGGTCTCACAAACATTGTCAATACCACCATCCAATTTACCTAGCGTACCAATTAGACAAGCACAATCACCTTCGTATTGTGTGCCATTGATTTTACCCTCAACAAGTGCCTTGCGTAAGCCAGGCAGTTCGCTTTTCAAATGTTCAAAGATGAAGAGCATGTCTCGACTACAGCTATTTATATAACTTTTTGGAAGTTTGTCAAGATCAGCACCATACAGATTAGCACCATACAGATTAGCACCACGCAGATTAGCACCATACAGATTAGCACCACGCAGATTAGCACCACGCAGATTAGCACCATGCAGATTAGCACCACGCAGATTAGCACCATACAGATTAGCACCACGCAGATCAGCACCACGCAGATTAGCACCACGCAGATCAGCACCATACAGATTAGCACCACGCAGATTAGCACCACGCAGATCAGCACCACGCAGATCAGCACCATACAGATTAGCACCATACAGATCAGCACCACGCAGATTAGCTTCAACTACAGCATCTTTAAGAGTTTCAGCTTTTTCTGATTCGTAAATTACTGCTCCAGAAATATAGTTTAGAATTTGAATTTTGGCTGTGACTTTCTTCTTAATAGCTGGCATTATTTCTTCCCCTTTGCTGCTGGTTGTGGTTTGTAATATTGTCTAATTGTAGCATCAACAAGCTTGAGATCGTTGGCAATCATATCTTCCTCAAACATGTCCTCTGGTGTCTTAACTGGGCTAGAACCCTCTAGCTTATGGACTGCAAATTTGTAACGGTCTTTGACTTCGCTCTCGGTGTCATCATAGACTGTCTCAAGCACTACGTTGGTCAAGCTCTCCGGCTGCAAATTGTCGCCAATGAATTTACCAGTAGTCTTGAACTTGCGCCTGCCAGTGTCCTCAGTATCTACGTGAGCAAATACATAGTAGTTCTGGTCGGTTGGCTTGCTAACGATTTTCTCGATTAGCGTGTTAAAGGTGTTAGCAATAGACTTAAACACAAAGAACTGGTCTTTATCAAGTGCGTGCTTACCCTGATACAGTGTGAAGAACTGGTTGGTGTCATCAATGACCACCATTGGCGCTGGAGCTGCCAGCGCAACGCTCGGTAAGCTTTCCAGGTCAGTTTTCACCACTTTGATGTCGCTCTTAAAAGGCATTTCTTTGCCAGTTGGCGAGATTAAATTTACATCAGCTTTTTGCAGACCTTTAAGAGCAAACGTTTTGCCAGTACCGCTATAGCCAATTACTACGATTATTCTACTCAAGTTAGTATCCTCTCTTTCTTAATTAAATGTCTTTTAACGGCCATATCTCTACAAGTCCTGCACTCTCTAGTGCTACGGTCTCTTCGGTGGTAAATATTATCTGATGTTAATTCGTGCCCATTTACACAATGAGTGCGCTGAGCGTTTAGCGCAAACGGGCTTTCACCCCTTAATATATTAACTTTTTGTGTAACTGGTTCAAGGTGGTCAGGGTTAACACAAGCTCGGTTACGGCATAGGTGGTCAAGCTGTAAGCCTTCAGGTATTTCACCAACTAACGCTTCATAAACTAGCCGATGCGCCATCTTGGGACCTTTTTTGCTCTCTGTATACACTTGTCCATAGCCACTAGGAGCTTTGTACCCTGCATATATCCAGCAATCTCTTGCCATGTTATTTTTCCTCCTCAATGAGCTTATATTTCTTGCCGTTTAATTCAATTATTTCGGTTTTAGATTCTTCAGATTTATCAGCCTCAAGTTCTAACCCACCCTTATAGATGATTTCTTGACCTTCATTTTCGAGATATTTAATTTTTTCTTTGTTATACCGCATACCAAATAAGTAGCCCGCTACAATTTTGAGTTTACCATATACCCGTGCATCACCATATACCCATGCATTACCAGATACCCGTGCATCACCATATACCCGTGCATCACCATATACCCATGCATTACCAGATACCCGTGCATTACCAGATACCCGTGCATCACCAGATACCCATGCATCACCAGATACCCGTGCATCACCATTGTCAAGCTCTACCGAGCTTAGCCAACCCCCCTTGTCGCCTTTCTTCACGCCACGACTTTTAATGTCTACAAGTGCTTCGATACGGAAAAGCTTAATCCCGAAAACATTTACCATACTCTCAGTAGTAAGTTTGAATTTAATATCTTTTGCCATTATTCTGTTTCTCCTTTTAATTCAATACTAGGCACATCGGGTTCAAGTAAGTATACTCGATTGCCCTCAGTGATAATTGCTATATTATATTTGACTTCTCTATTGCGCCAAAACTTCCATTTTGGATATTCCTTATGAAGTGTACGATATGGCTGTGCCGATATGATCTTTTGACCCTTTGGCAGTTCAATCCAATTCTCCAAAGATGGTCGTGGCTTAACCGACATTCTTATCCCTCCTTAATTTCTATTCGTTTACCTTGTAGTATACGAAACTTAGCGTTGTTATTGCGAATTGCTATCAATAGCTTGTCCCAGTTGTTGCGTGGTAGTGGTATATCCTGAATCAGGGCTGGGTTATTGCAGATCGGGCAGTTGGTATGGTTGTGGGTTACTGGTAGGTATTGTTCTTCTATAGACATACTAGCTAGTCCTCCTTCTTTGGGTTAAAAACACTCGTTAGGGTTGCTAAGACTCTAACATAATTATTTTCTTTAGTTTCAGTATCACCCTTGAGTTCAACCAAAACTTTACAGCCCATGATAGTTCCAAGCTCTACAATTATAGCTTCAAGATGACTAGAGTAGATTGGTTCTTTGTACTTAGCCATACTACCCCTTAAATTTCTTAGTTATGTACTGAGTCTCGCTCTGCTCGATACCCTCTGGCAATGAGCCAGTGAGTGTAACGTGAGCATTAACCTTAGTAGTGTCTAGCACAGTTTTGGTGAACTCTTCGTTGAAGCCTTTGAAAGTCTTACGAACAGCTTTTGTAACATATCCCCATTCACCCTCAAGCTTCACGATGTCATTGTCGATCATAGCCTGTAAAAGAGTAGCCTCGGCTTCTTTCTTCTGGATTTCTAAAGCCTTAAAAGCTTTCTCCTGAGCTGCGAACTTTTGTAGCACTGCGAGTGCTTTCTTGGTTTCTGGCTTGGTTGCCAGTAAATCTGATTGCTTGGTTGTCATTGTATTTAATTCCTTTCAGGTCTTATATTGTTACCTAATCAGTGTATCACGTTAATAGTATCTTTGTCAAATGATTTTTCCTCCTCCCATAAGTTATCTTGAAAGTCCTGACGATTAGCTAAACAACGATAAACACTAACGTCGATAGTGTTCTTACACTTAAACAGATAATACAGCGTGGTGTATTTCTGCCCTGTGCGGTATGTTCTGCCGAGACTCTGGGCAAAGTCTGCATAAGAGTAAGTCGGTGAGTAATAGACAGTTATGTGAGCATACGTAAGCTCAATGCCAGTAGAAGCGCTTTGATACTGAGCGATTGTAACGCTTGGTGGCATATTATCCCAGTTTGCACGATCAGGTAAGTTACTACGATGTCCCGATTGCTCATACCTCTCACGCTCTGGATAGCTTTCTAACACTTTCAGTATTGCATCACGTTCTAGGTTATAGTTATAGAATATGACCACATGATCTAACGTGCCGTCTAAAATATTGCGTAAAGCATCTTGTCGATGGTTAGCCAGAGATTGCCGTAAGTAAGTATGTAGCTTGCTTGGCATATCCAACAATTCACCCTCATCAGTAACACGATTTTGCTTAACGTGCCTATAAGCTGCCATCTGTGAAGTAGTAAGTTCTATCTCTACGTTAATACTACGTTTTGCCGGCAAGTCTAGCACATGGTCCAACCCTTTAGAAATAGCTTGCCAATAATGTTTTAACTGATTTTCGCCGGCATAGCCAATTATTCTTGGAAAACCTCTCGAACGATCAATTAAAACATGTTGCCTAAAAAACTGAGTTTTATTTTTCCAAAATCCAAACAATATCCCATAAGTTTGCATATCTTGCCAACCTTTAGGCAATGGTGTGCCACTAAGCAGTATGAATTGTTTACAATTCTGACTCTGTACAGCACTTATGATGGCTTTAGAGCGTTTAGCAGTAGCAGACTTGATATAAGTACACTCATCTACTATAAGCACATATTCTGGCGGAAACTCTTGCTGTTTAGCAAACATCTCATAAGAATATGTAGCATATAGTGGTGCTTCCCACACTTCCGCCTCACGCTCCCAGTCTTTAGTGCGTATTTTAGATGCCGGAGCCACTACTATTATCGGTATGTTTGGTGAATAGCGCTTGGCGTGTTCTAGGCTCAATGCCGTTTTACCACTACCAAGCGTAGCCGTCATAATCACGTTAGCCGGCAAGTCTTTTAGATACTCGGCTTGCCAGTCATATAACTGCATTTATAATCCTTTCTTAGTACGGAGTTGGACGTTGCTCGCACGCCGCCCAACTCCTGGGAGGTACTGCTGGCTGTTTCCTTCAATTTACCTTGCGCCTCCTCGCCGTGAGTATTCCGCAAGCACCAGCTAATTTAATTCCAGGTCTTAACTATTGTAACGTGTGCTAGGTGTAGCTGTATGCCACCGCAATACTTATATTGTGGCTGCAATGGTGCTATCCAGTGGCAATTGCTAGGGTGTAAATGTGCTGCTACTGTCGGCATGGCTGGACGTGTCAAAGTGACGCTGTACTGCCCTTGTATCATATTGTAGCCAAGTGCAGGCTCTATGTCTCTTGGCTCTGTAATTTGCGCTCTGGTGTTGTCCAGTGTAATCCCGTTCAAAACAGGTTGATTCAAATGTGCTACTAGTAGGAATGTTAAAATCATTGTATTATCTCCTTTCGTAATATTCGTTTAATGCTTGTACTTCGTGCTGGTCTAGCTCATCAAAATAAACTCGATCACTAGCAGTCGGGCAGTCATAGCCAAATAAGTCCATCAAGCCATAAACTGCTAAAACAAATTCTGTTTCGCTATCCATCATCGTATCACCTCCCTTAGTTACTATATTATATCTTGCCGGTGTGTCGTGCGTATAAATACGCGACAAAAGCAATGTTGCTGAGTATCAGCAAGCCTACGCGGTGCTTGTAGATAAAGCGCGCGTAACGGGTTGTCAAGTGCCATGTCAGGTATGCGCCTGATAGCGATTCGGCTTTTTGCCGTTTAGTTGACTTAACAGCTTTTTTGACTGCTATTTTGCTAGGCTTTGTGCTAACGCGTGTTGGCTCAAATTCCATAGCTTTGTTGGTTGGTTTTTGAAAAGACATTTTTATGCCCTCCTTATTATTTTTATGGTGCGCCGGCTTTTAATGACTTCCGGTTACAGGTCAATTGGTTACTAAAATGCTCCTACTAGAACATGGCCGTTGTCTAGTTCTATTACTGTCGTATTGTCTTGGAAATATTCAAGCTGTTGCGCTTTTTGCGTCCGGCGTTGCTCTCTTGGCAAGTCGCTATCATCGCCATAATGTTCTTTGTACGCTTGCTTTACACTGTCATATTCTGTGAAGTCGCAAAGCCATGCTATAGGGTCAAACTCAATAGGCTTGTCCATGTCGTCGCTTAGCTCATCAAAGTAATTAAACAGTGCCTTTGCGCCCTCTAAGCTAAATTGGTCTTTATAGCTGTCGCTTTGCTGTTGCCACTCCCAAAATGTATATTCATCGGTTAGTGTCTTGATTATCATAGTTATCCTGCTATCCCTGCAAGTATGCAGATTATTAAAGTTGCTGTTATCACTGTGGCTTGCTTACCAAACCGCCTAGCCAAATAGTGGCTGTATGTTTCGTGGTTGTAGTTCATTAGTTTACTCCCTGTAATGTTATCTTTACATTTTTAATGTGGTCGCTATCATAACCACCACCGGCCACAAGTCGCAAGTCGTTAGTTATATAGCTCTTAATATCGCCACCAAAAACATCAGTGTTTATACTATAAATATCTGTGAACACTAGCCCTTTGGCGTTTTGCGCGTCCGGGTGTTTTGCGTCTGTGTCATAGTTTATAGTTGCTTTAATCTTTTTAGTCATAGAATTTTTACACCTTTATCTATGATGTAACCGCGCCTGCTGGTACGTTATCGCCTTGAGGGTACGCTCTCAGCAGATGTGGTTACACCATGTTAGTTATTATAGTTAGATCAGTATCAGTACGTGTTCGTAGAATGTGCCTGTAGCAGTTGTGCTTAGGTCTGTTACTTTAATTTGCATTGTGGTTATCCTCTCGCTTAATTTATAGTTTGCTGGCTGCAATTAAGTTGTCTGCACTTAGCGTACATCGGCTTAATAGCGTCCGGGACATACGAAGCCAATGCCGGGTTAAGCTCAAGCATACAGTCAATACGGTACATGGCAGCGACCCGGCTTAATTTGCCGTCTAGCTGGCGCTTAACGACCCGGTCGATATATGTGCGTTGCTGGGCAGTAGTAAAATTCATGATGAAATCCTATCTTATTATTAATTCTTTACTAACACCAGTGTATCATGTGAAGTGTATCGCTGTCAAGTATAAAAGCATATTTAGTGTTGTAAAATTGTGTTGAGCAGACGTGTTTACAAGGGCTATTTTGTGTTTACAAAATGTTTACAAAATTATGGTATAATAGGTTTTAGTTACCTCTGTTGGGTTATTGACTATTATCTAAAAACATACCTCTAATATGAATTGTAAACATGTAAACACACATATTTATTCGTTATACACGCACGTATAGGTAGCTAGTGTATGCTGTATAACTAATAAAAAAAACGTGTTTACAATTGCCACCACTGTTAATTTGTAAACACGTAAACACGTTTTTTGGATTTTACTTAAACAAATTTACAACACCTTATCTGTTAGGCGTATATTGACGTATATGCATGTTTTTTATGTATGTTTGTTATGTTGACTGAAACACAACAAAACCATCATCACTATAGTTCGATTGTTTATTGGTTAGGGGCGGGTTGGTTTTTGAATTGATGATATATATTCATTACTATATCAACCCAAAAAATTAAGCAAAAAACCCTACCTTGACACTGCACTAGAGACATGTCTTAGATACCCATTGCCGCCGCAGGCAGATATATGTGATATACTTTTCGATATGAATAAATGCTACGTTACCGGCGCACAACATGGCTTTGTAGGCCAATGGCTTGTTAAGGAACTGGAATCTGCTGGTCACGATGTCATACCGAACCAGGTAGATATACGGGATTACGAGGCCCTGAGAAACGAGTTAGACACTCACCGTCCGACTCACATATTTCACTTAGCTGCTCAGGCGTTTGTGCCGGAGAGTTTCACATCCCCGCAGCGGGCTTTTGAGGTGAATACAATAGGCTCCCTCAATATCCTTGAGGCCGTTAGACAGCTAGGATTACAAACCAATATCCTGCTTGTTGGCACCTCCGAGGAGTATGGCGACGGGGATGTGAGCGAGGACTCATACCTGCAACCAGCCAGTCCCTATGCTATAAGCAAGGCGGCGATGGATTACTTGGGGCAGCTGTATGCTAAGAGTTACGGTATGCATATTGTGGTGAGTAGAGCCTTTAATCACACGGGACCCGGACGTGGTGAGCAGTATGCTGAGAGTTCCTGGGCGAAGCAGATTGTGGCTATTGAGCAGGGCCGGCAGGAGCTATTAGAGCATGGGAATCTCAGTAGTGTGCGGAATTACACAGACGTGCGGGACATGGTGAGAGCTTACGCTTTGGCTATAGACTTACCTTCAGGTGTTTATAATATATGCTCGGACCGGAATGTAACGATGCGGGAGGTGTTGGACTTACTAATTGCTGGCAATGATATAGATACTAGAACCAATCCGAGCCTATATCGGCCATTTGACTTTAGCTTTAAGAAGCCTAATTGCGAGAAATTTCAGAAATTGACGGATTGGAAGCCGGAGATACCTTTAGAACAAACGCTATTTGATTTATTGGAATATTGGCGACAAGCATGAAGCCCGGTATTATAGAAAAATTACCATATGTAGTGCATAAATTTGAAACGAAACAGGGATGGAATCATAACCCCTCAATTTGTCAAGATGATAAAAACAATACCTGGATTAGCATTAGGCATCATGATAAATTACCGCTAATTGTCCACTTATCCCCGCAAAATCACCCGCACCGCAACGAGCCGTCACGCTTGCAGGTTGGACATTTCGACCCGGTTACACTTGCCATTACGGATTTGAAATTAATTGTTCCGGAATCTGGCTCGCCAGAATTTTTGTTTAAGCATAATTTAGAGGATGTGCGGATTTTCCATAGGTTCGGTAAGCTTCATGGGATTGGTGTGGCTATACCGCCCTTGGGTATTGTCCAGGTTGAGGTAGAAATTGACTATGATAAGGGGACTTATAAACTCCTGCATGATTTTGGGCAACCATCGGGTCGTTCAGAAAAGAATTGGCAACCATCTAGCGTTCCCACGGAAGCCTTTGACTATATTTACTCGCCGACCCAAGTTATTAAGTATGGGTGGCCTAAGGGTTCGGTTTATACGGGTAAGGTGCATGGCGGTTCACAATTATTGCCGTATAAGGACGGTTGGATTAGTATTGCTCATAGGATTGTACATGTTACGGGGTTGACTGAGCGCTGGTATGTGAGTGTGGCGCAGTTGCATGACTGGACGGGTTTCGTAACCCACCAATCCCAGTATTTTGATTTCGGGAGCGGTTGGCGAGAGAATTTGCAGGAGTCTGTGGAGTATGTCAGTGGTGCTATTTGGATGGTTGCAGAAGAGGAGTTGTTACTTAGTATGGGTGTTCGGGACGAGACATGCGGTTTTGTCCGAGTGCCTGTTAGTGCTTTTGATTGGCGACCAGTAGGTGGCTGGTCGCAGAAGTTTTCACTTGACTCAGACTTATTAGAAATAGTGAAAGCTAGTTCTATGAAAAAGTTTGATAAATTGACTGCTGAGGCTAAAAAGTTATCTTCCGTCTAGCGTAGTTGCTTTTTTACAACACCTATATGCAGGCTTGTTTTTCCTATCCACTAGCACTATAATTACCAGTCTGGTGTCCGCACAGAAGACTAGACAAGAAGAAACTAAAACCCTAGATATTGCTGCTATTCAGGCCAAAACACGCATAGCTAGATTCAAGGGTGCAATTTTTTATATGAATGACGATGGGTATTGGAAGCCCTTAAGCGAGGATTACTTTCGTCAAATTGCCTACAAAGTGCTAGGAATTATTGCTAAAACTCGAACTAATGAAGCTTGGGATTATGTGCAGTATGGGACTCCAGATTTAACCAACTATGCTCAATATATACGGATGAATAACCTCGTTTGGGATACTATAAAAGTAGGTTTTACAGAGGAAATTAGTCCTGAGGATTGCGTTTATGCTACATCCGTTATGCCGAACTTTGAGGCGAAACCTTCGGCATTTATTATGGCATTAGCTGACAACGACCCTAGCGTATATGACGATATTTTACAGACGATTGCTCCGATTTTCCTAAGTCATAAGCCAGCCGGTGTGATTTGGTGGAAGGGTGAGGGCCGTAATGGTAAGACGACTTTAGCTCAGGTACTATATGATTTATTCCCAGGCTTTATATCGGGCTTAACTATTAAAGCTATTGAAGATGAGCGTGACGCACCAGCCTTAAATGGTAATTTAGCTAATATAGTTAAAGAGTCTAGCGAGGGATATATCCAGGACTCTAAGGCTTATAAAAGTATTGGTACTCACGAGCCATTTCCTGTTCATAAGTTCCATTCGCAGCAGAGCGTTATGATTGATGGTGACTTACATCATATATTCAGCGCTAATAATATCCCAACTTTTGGGGATAAGTCTGATGGAGCGAAGCGGCGTACATTGCTTATACCATTTGAGGCTAAATTTGACGATGACCCAACATTTATAGAGCGCACTTTCACACCTGAGTTTTATGCTCAGCACCTAGGGCTGTTTTTGGAATATGCTGGGCGGTTGAAAGAGCAGAATTATCATTATGTGTTTGGTGGTCTGTCGTTAGCGGTCAAGGAGCGTTATGACGAGGGTACTAACTCGGCGGCTACCTACATTGACGAGTTACTTGAACAGTACATATATGCCTTTGATAGTTATGGGTATCTCTATACGGATTATGAGAATTGGTGTAATGACGGTGGTTATAGTATTATGTCACGTCAACATCTCCGCCGAGCAGCTGAGAATAGGGGTTATCAGGGCACCACTAGCCGTGATGGTGACAAGCATTTCAGGCGCTATATATACAAAGAATCTTCGTTTGCTGACTTAGAAACAATAGGTGGTTTTAGGACAGGTATGCATAGACAGTCTGGGGTTGAGTCTCCCCTCATAGAGCGAGCTGAACCACAATCTAATATACAGGAGTTTTTAGATGCCATCCCTGACTAAATTATTAGACGCTATGCTGGTAACGGACTATAAAGAGTTTAAGTTAATGTCTGATAGCCCAGAAATAAATGCTGACGCTAAGACTGTAGCAGCCTTACTGGATAGGTGCTGCCATGCTCGTAGCACCCGTGCTATACACTTGGCTTTTGAGCGGCTTGAGGGTGAGCAGCCGACTCCTATTCGCTTTGAGACTCCAAAGTTCTATACTAGATACCATAACGCTAGTGCTCCAAAAGAAATTGCGGCGTTTTCGTCGGCTTCAGCGGTGCCCACCCCCTCTGAGGCTGAGGATGACCCCGAAATTACTAGCGATATTGCTGGCAGCTTGCGTGTTACGCTAGATGGCTTACGCAGACTACCGAAACCAGATGTAGATGCGTTAATTACCTATCGTGATGCTGTCGATAAAAAGAAACCGAAAATAGAGTTAGCTGTCCAGCGGGCTAGTGTCCGTAAAATCATAGCAGCTAACTTGCTTGCCATATCTCATACCGGTAATACCAACGCTATAGAGGAAATATTCCTACAAATTGAGGGTCAATTGGAAAAGGTGATTAAAGTGCTTGGAGGGCATGACGTATATGTTGACGATTATGCTACGCTGGAGGCTCCATTTAACGCTAAGATGGTTGATGGGCTGTGGGTAGCTGAGAATGAGGCTGTCACTAATATGTGGATAGCCAGACTAGCACCTGAGTCACAAGAAGTAACTAAGAAAATTATAGGAGGAACGGAATGAAAAATCCATTTAAGCGTAAGATAATTATTGACTATGGGGCTATGAAAAATGGTAACCCTGTCGGTATTGGCAATACTGGTATGACTACGGAAACTCAATTCAACAAACAATTAACCCAAGATATTACTGTCAACCATATTTATGTTTGGTCGGTCAACGGCACTACTGTTGTGCAGGTTGAGGATAGTAAAAATAAGGGTAACTACGTTCGTGTAGATGTGAGGAACTACTAATGAATACGCACACGGACAGAGCAATAATTTGGAACAAAAACTACGCCAACGGGGACAATTTACGCTCCTCAATAACATATTTGGACGGATTATTACGCCTGACTAAAGCCAAAACGGTCTTTGAAATAGGCTGTGGTCAGAGCCACATTTGGGACATACCAGGCATCGAATATATTGGTGGTGATTTTTGTGGTGATTTGATTGACGATAACAAGCGTAACCATCCAGAAGTGGCTTTTATTCGATTTGACGCACTAAAGGCTGACCCACCCCAAAGTGACGTGATAATTTGCAAAGACCTGTTTGAGTGTCTACCCAATGACGAGATTAGGCATATTATTCAGAAAATCTATAACTCAGGGTCTAGGTGGTTAATTGCTAGTACTGACCCTAATGTGAAAGGCAAACCTGATACTGATGAGGGGGTATATCGGGCTGTTAATTTGCAGAACTTTGGAGCTAAGTTGGTGGTGTTGGCGAGGAATGATATAGCTTTGTTTGAGCTTAGTAGGAAGAAGAAGTTTAGTGATGGCTAGCCTAAAATATCAAGAGTTGCAACGGCACTATAATTTTCTGCGGATTTGGAAACGCCGATATTATGAGATGAGTCGTAGGCAAAAAGGCTGCTCTTCTCACCAGTCGAATGGTGCGAAGGGTAAAGATATTATGGAGTTAGCTGAGTTCATGGAATGGTGTATGGATTTTGATAATCTGAATGTATTTTTAACATTGTACTTTGATTGGGCGCATAATGGTTTTAATCGTTGGGATAGTCCGAGTATTGACCGTATTGAGTCTAACAAGGGGTATGTTGCAAGTAACTTACAATAGTTAAGTTTTGCTGAGAATTGTGAGAAAAACAATAAAGACCCGATAACTCATAAGCAAATGCAAATATGAGTGAGATTCGCCGAACAATACATATTCACCACCATCATAAAGACGGCATTTGCTGTATGTGTGGTCATGTGAGTGGGGAACCAGAGAATGAGTGAAAAACAGCTACAACGTGACATTATCACGTTTTTACGTGGAAAAGGTTGTTATGTGCTTAAAAATGATGCGACTTATCGTCAAGGTGTGCCTGATTTGTCTTTTTGGCATAGTGACCTATCCGGCTTCATCGAAGTTAAGGCTAACGCTAATTCACCTTACCAACCGTTACAGCAACCTACTATCGAGAAGCTAGAGAAAATGGGCATATTTGTTGCTGTTATACATCAAGAGAATTGGCCCGAATGGCAGGCAAAATTTGATTTGTGGCTAGAACAGCCCTAATCGGCTCCTCATTCCATTTATACTCATGGAATACTAAGTCAGCAGGGTCTATAAGTGCTAAGGCACTTTGAGCGTCACCAATACCTAGAGACACTAGGAATTTACCTTGATTTAAAACTAATCCAGCTATAAATTCTACATGGTTATCTCCAAAGAGTAAAAAGCCTTGGCTGATATGGGTAGCAAAACCATATTTATCATACTTAACGGCATAAGAACAATATTGTCTGAAACTTCTTGTATCAACCATATGAGCACGGTGTACTTTATGTTGGAAGCTGAGCCAGCCATCTTCCCATTTAATAGCCTGAGAACCACCATGCAGTAGGCCATGATACTCATGGTCGCCTAGCAATTTATTGTCTTTAAGAATTTGGGTAGGACTATAGATATAATCGAAGAATTTGTTGGCTACCTCTGGTACTGTCCAGTTTTTCTCTATTCGTTCAGGATGTGGTTTAGGCACTAACTCTCCAAAAATTAGTTCATTATCTGTAATCTTACCTTGAGCAATGTGTACACTTTCGCCCTGTCTATCTTCTTTACTCATGCAAACGCCCATAGCATAAAGTGTAGCGTTTCGGACAAACAAGCGTACATCTTCCAGCCCGATATTTTGGATATACTCATGCACATTGCCAGCATATTTCAGCTTAACCAAATTACTGACAGTTAGGTTTTTCTCGTCTACTTCACCCAGTAATATATCAGTATGGAGTTTACCACCAATTATTTCTTGACCGTTTCCATGTTCGCCTAGTGTCCAGGTGCTACTTCTGATGCTTATTAAGAGCTTATCTCGATACCTCGCTAGGCTTGGATTATAGTAGGGCTTTAGAGGGTCATTCTGTGGCAGTATGATTTTTTTAGCGGGTAGTATTGTGATTATCTCTTTCCAGCTGCTCATTGTGATACTATAGTAACATTAACCATAAGTAGAGAGGTAATAACGAATGAATAGCGAGCAGGTAGCGAATATATTAGCATTTTATTCTTACTATTTCCCGAAAGACACTGTAGATGATATTGCCCTAGATTTTAAACTCCCACCAGCCAATATCATCAATGGTCTGTATTATGGTGAGCGTAATGGGCTTTTCACAGCCAAGAAAAAAGGTGCTCAGTATAAAGAAATAGTAGTCCAAGCTGTACCGGATGATAACGCTGATTTTGGTAAAGATTTAGATCGAGTTAAAAGTAATATCCTTGAGGTAATAACTAATCTCAATTCTGATAAGGAAGATATTACAGATGACAATTTGTTTATTTGGCTTGGTGTACCGTTTATAATTGCTAAAGTGGCGTTACGGTTGTTGGCTAATGAGGGTAAGCTGGTGAAGTACAGGATTACTGACCCGAAAGACAGGAAAAGTAAATATTATTTCTATACTTTGAGTGAGAATAAGGATAAGTTTTATGGTAACAAGCAGTTTCGTCGTATGCCACATAAGAAAGATATAAAAACTGATGTCAAGTTATCGAGTTGAAGCGGATAGTGACCCTCTATTCAAAGCTCAACGTAAAACCTACCTAGACAGGCATAGGTATTGTCGTCTTCATCCTGATGAGTACGTTCTTAGAAATGAGCGATCTTTAGACCATATTATTCCTATGTGGCGTTATAATGGTGATTATTGGGACAAAAGTAATTGGCAAATGCTAAGTAAGGTGTGTCATAATGCTAAGACAAAAATAGAAGGAACACTTACTATATAATTGCATAAGCATATTTGCTGGTATATTATATAGTCATGGCAAATTCTAACCATTGGATGCAGTCGGCTGTGATTCCGTCCCATAGGGGCAAGTTTTCAGCTAAGGCAAAAAAAGCTGGCATGAGTACCCAAGCATACGCCGAAAAGAAAAAGGGTGTTCCTGGTACTTTAGGCAAGGAAGCACGGTTGGCTCAGACGTTCGCTAAGTTACGAGGCGGAGAATAGGTATGGCTTTAGCAGTTAGTGCGCCTCAAAACCCTACATTGGTAGGAGTTGGTAACGCAAATGGTTCACAATATACAAGTTTGCTTCCGGCTACTCCAGCTGCCACCCCCGCCGCTACTCCAGCTGCCACCCCCGCCGCTACTCCAGCTGCCACTGGCGGCACACTCTCTCAGGCAATTATTGACGCAGCTAACGCTTCTATAGCTAATAAAATTGCAGAACTTCAGGGTCAATATAACGCTGTGGCTGCTACTAATGCAGGTAGCGACCAGCAACAGGACTTAAATGCGGATACTCAAAAACAATCTAATACGGGCAGTCGAGCTAACGCTATCCAAAATGCTGAACAGGCTGCTGCTAGTGGTAATCAGGGACTTAAAGCTGTCTTAGCTAGTCTAGGCGCACTAAATGGTACAGGCCAGGTATTAGCTGGACGAGCTGTAGCTGATTCAGCCAATAGCGATATTGGAACTGCTGATAATACCTATACGACTAATGCTCAAGCTATTCAGCAAGCTATAGATGCTTATCAAAGCCAGAAAAATGCCCGTGATGTTTCTTTAGCTAATGCTCTGACAGCCGATAAGCAAAATGCTACGGTTACAGGCAAGCAGAATCTTGTTGATGAAGCTGAGAATGTCGGCGACACCAAGACTGCAAATAGTCTTTTGTCTCAATTAGTAGGTGCTACAGCTCCTACGCAAGCTCTTAGCGCCACTCCCGTAATCTATAACGGTGCTAATGTCGGCGCATACGCACCTACTAGTAAGCTAAATGTTACATCTGCTGCAGCTCAGCCTGGAACGACAGCTTCTACAGCCGCTGCTAATGCGGCAGTAACCCCAGTCAACTCTGCTCTATACGTTAATAAGACGCAGTAAGGAAACAATATGGGGCTGTTTTCCAGCATTATCTCCGCAATCGGGAACGCTGCCAGTGATGTTTTTGGCAGTGGCGATAATGACCCTACAAAAAAGAAACAAAATACTCCAACTCCAGCGCCTGTAGTCAACCAAAAAGTTAATTTACCTACACCTCTAAAAGCACCTACGAATTTAGCTGTACCTAAGCCAGTTAATCCTGTTTTTAACCAACCAACTGATAATTCTAATTTAACGGCACAGCCTCCTCAGCAGGGTGCTAGTCTTTTCCATGATCTTACGCATAATCCAGTTACTAATGTGGTTGGTGATGTAACTAAGCCGGTAGCAAGTGCTGCTGCTGGTACTGCGCTTGCAGCTACACGGGTAGGCGAGGGTGTGGCTAGCGGGATAGCCGATACGCCAAACATACTTGTTCATGCCGTTACGAAGCCGGCTAGAGCACTTGTGCCTAATAGCCCGCTTACTCCAGTTTTGAATAGTGTTGACCAGCAAAGCCAACGAGTCACTAATGATGTTACTGACCCCGTTAATTTCTTGGCACAAAAGACTGACCAAGCTGCTCAGGCTTTCGGACAACCTGGTGCTGATATTTATAAGCCAGCTCAAATTGTTGGTAATGCGCTTGCGGTAGTTCCTGCGGCTACGGCAGTGGCAGCTAAAGTAGGAAGTTTGGCTGGTGATACGAGTGATGTGCCAAACATTCTTAAAACGGTAAATAACTTTGCTAGTAGACAAAGCGACATTCCTAACTTATCTAAAGTCCCAGTATTGGGTACGGTGTTAAATAAGATACCTGGTATTGGTGAGGGAGCCGAAACTGTATCTGACGAAGCTGCGCCCACAACGGAAAATACTCCTCCAGAATCAGGTACTAAAGGCCCAGGGGAAACCAAGCCTACTAATGCGCCGACTGGTGAAACGGCTGAACCTACTCCAGCTCAAGGGGCTACAGAGTCAGGTGTTAAGCCTGGGCCTGAGCCAGCTACACCAACTGTAGCTCAAAAAATAGCCGCCCTTCCCACAGAACAAGAGGCCGCTGCTCAAGTTCCTCCAGAAGCCACACCTGCTCCACTTCCCGCACCTGTCGAAACCCCACAAGCTCCAGTTGTAACTCCAACTCCAGAAGTAGCGCCAGCACCAGCTGCCCCCGCTATTGCACCTGCTCAAGCGGCTAGTGAGGCTGAGGCAGCTAGTCCTGAGCAGCAAGCAGTAGTCGATGAGGCTCCGAATGTCACTTTCAAAAAGACTGATAATCCGCTGGCTGGCGAAACTCCTCCAACCAATCCTTATGGCATAGACCCTATCGCTGGGCTTGACGATGAAACTGCCGCAAAGGGTGGAACCAAAGCTCAGTTAAGTGAGGGGGATAAATTATTGTCTCCTAGAGCACAGCTTACTAAGGTAGGGCAAGCAGGCCGTCAGCTTTTACAATTATTCAGGAATAAAGAATTTAATGAGGGCCGATTGACTACGGCTATGGAGAATGATACGCCTACTTTCCATGACCTGTCGCCTAAAGACCAAGCTACAGCCGCCAAGGTGGTTAGGGGTGAAATAACTACTGATAATCCTAAGATTAATGAGGCTGCTCAAGAGTTGCAGACTCACTTCAAGAATGTTTTACAGGCGGCTAAATCAGCTGGCATTGATGCTGGTGATCTTGGAGAGAAATATATACCGCAGATGAAAGAACCTGGTTATTTTAATAAGGCTTCTAATATTAAAAATCTAATAAAAAATCTTGTAGGCAAAGGTTATTCCGAAGAAAACGCTACTCAAATGGTTAATAAGTTACGGAATGATGTTAAGAGTCGGCCTAATCTTGCTGGACATTTGGAATTGCCTAGAGAAGTTGAAGACCCAGACCAAAACTTTAATTCTGCTAAGTTGCGTTCCTATAACGAGCAAGCAGCCTCTCGTATTGCTGAGGCGCAGCATTATGGAGCTAACAACGAAGAAATTACTAAATTGCACGGTAAGGCTGCTGAGAATGGTGAAGACCTTAACCAAATTAAACAGATTACCGAAGACTATATGCACCCTAAGGCAGTATCTAAAGGTGCATTGTCTAAACTTGCTACTGGCGTTAGAGGAGTAACAAATGTTGCATTGTTGCCAAAAGCTGCTCTGTCTCATACCTTTCAGGGACTAGCAAATACCGGCTCAGACGTTGGTTTTACTAAATATTTCAAAGCTCTGGGAAATAGGGTTTTTAGTTCTGATGAAAAAGATTTCATAGGCGAGTCTGGTATTAAGAATATTAGCACTCAAGAGCGTTCTCCGCTAGATAAGGTAACTGCTCCTGGCTTAAAGCAACTTCGTTCATTTCATCAACAAGTCGCTGTATTGGCTGGTAAATATCATGCTGACTCACTAGCCGCTAAGGGTGATGAGGCTGGCTTGCGTAATATAGGAGTGACTGGCGACCTTACAAAAGGTGCTGATGGTAAAATACAACTTACTCGAACTCAGCAACTTCAGGCTGGAAAAGTTGAGTCAGATAAGTCTATCTTCAGTGACAGTTCCTTAGAGACATCTAAAGCGCTTAAAGGTAATACCGGTAAGGCTGTAGGGCAATTCCGAACAGCCTATGTAGCCAAGCAGGGCGGACGTATTGTAAACCTTGTTAAACAAGCCCGTAATGGTGATGTCGCGCCATTATTAAGGTATCTTGCTGTGGGTGTCCCAGTGGGGGGCACAGGGACTCTAGCACTTAAAAACCTATATAAGACAGGCAATCCTAACCCATTTCCATCAGGCACATCTGCTAAGTCAGATGTTTTAAATGCCGCACAAAATTCTGGTGTAGAGTCTGTAGGGTTTGGAGCACCTGAGAGTGCTATAAATGCTGTTCGTTATAACTATAACAATAATGACAGGGTAAATAATGCCGCTGGTGCTGTATCTCCTATTGCTGGTATTGCTACTCAGGCTGGTCAGAACATAGATCAGGCACTTCGGGGTAATAAGAGTCCGCTTATTAAGCAGGGAGCTTCGTATATCCCGTTACCAAAGGTTGGTAGTATGATTGACAAAAAGTATGCTCCTAGCTCAATAGCCGAGAGTAGCTTATCGCCTAAACAGGCTGAAACCTATAAGCAATTCTTGAATAGTACCCCAGCAGAGCAGACTGAGATGGCAAAGAATAATGGGTGGTTGACGAAAGTGATTACCTCAGATGGGCAAAAGTATCTTAATGCCTATGGGCCAGCTTCACAGAAGTTGAATAAGGCAGTTAACCCGTTTAATAAAAGCGCTACTAACCAGAATACCCAAATTACAAATACTATTAAAACCCTTACGAGCGGAGATCATAATGCTCAAGGACAGAGTATTCAGAAGTCACCAGCTGAGACTCAGGCTCAATGGGGTACTATTTCTGGATTACCACCAAATGCTCAAAATGCTTGGATAGCCTTTCAGAAATCATTACCAAACCATAGCGTAGCTTACGATTTGACGGGAAACGGTACTGTTATTGATAAGAATGGCAATCAGTCTACAGCTTCAAAGTTCCAGGTTTACGCTAATTACGAAAAAGAGTTGCCAGGTAGTGCCGAGCGTAGTCAATTAGAAAGTCTTAACCCCTGGCTTACTCCAACCTTTCAAGCTGAACAAGCTCAATTTAATAGTAGTAAATATAAGAGTACCTCAGTACCATACAACGGCCCCTTGCCAGGTGGCGTCACGCTGAAAGACCTTACTTATCCAACTATAAGCCCCTCAGCAAATGATGCGATGAATCAAGTAACAAAATTGAGTTCTATCCCAGCTGCTAACCGCACTCCAGAGCAAGAAACACAGCTAAAAACTCTTGAAAGTAATCCAGAACTTCAGCAGACCTATACAGCCCTAGATAATTACACCAACGCTCAACGAGTAGCTAGAGGTGCTCCACCACTGAAACTGGCTCCCAATGCTTCGCCAGCAGTACAGGCAGCTATAAATGCTTATGATGCTTTGCCAGCTAGTAAATCTGGCGGTAATACAGACACAGCTACAAGTGGTGAGCGCTCGGCTTGGATAAAAGCTAATCCAGTCTTATATACTCAGATGCAAGCCTACTATGCAAGTGCTGACTTAGCGGCTGCATCTAAGGGTGGTGCTCAAAATGAATTAGAAGGTAATGCGCCATCACAAAGCTTTCTTGGGGCTGTTAAGAGCCTTGGCACAGATGATATAGCTAGTACTAAAAACGCCAATGGCACGACAAACTATAGCATTAACCCAGCTCTAGCTTATACTCAAGGGAGCGGCGCTAGTTCTAGTTCCACATCTAAGTCTGCTAAGGCGTATTATGCAGATCAAGCTGCTGGCTTGCCTGATGGTCTCCGTGATAAGGCTGTAATAACTGGCGCAGATGACAAGGGGTTGAAAACCAGTGCGAAAGCTGAGTATAAAGCACCTAAGTTAGCGGCCTATACTGCTCCCACTGGTAAAAATGGTAATCCATTCGTTCAGTCTATTACTACCGAAAAAGGGTTAAAAATTAGTAAGGGTAACAATCCATTCGCTCATAGCATAAGTAGTGTAAAGAGCGTAAAGGCTGCTTAAGAGGGTATAATAAATATTATGGGAATTTACACAGGAAATGCCAGTATTGATGTTCCAGCTTTCGCACAGGCTATATTTCTCCAATGGCATGGTATCCAAAACAATGTAACGGGTACAGACCTAACGGACTTCCTTAGCGATACTATTAACTGGACGAACCAATTCGCTAGTGAGTTAGAACTTGAGGCTGACTGGAAATATCTCAGAACAAACAACAACTCACTAGGGATTGTTACGAATAGTCAAACGTACAACCTAGACGATTCTATCCGTAAGCCGATCTACCACCCTCAGCGTAAGCTTACTATTGTGCAAGATGGTGTAGTTGTTTCTACATGGACACTGGTAGACCCTGACCAGATTCAGACTTTATCTGATTATCCACCACCCAATATTGCTACTTCGGGTGCTTCTTTCCCTAACTATGCGATGGTGGATAATGGTGTTCTAACATTATCTCGTGTGCCTTATAGCTATGAAATTGGCGGTACAATAGTAGCCGATACTATACAATGGATACCTCAGCTATCGCTTACTGATAGTACGTTGCTGACTACTGTAATTCCTCCTAAACTCTTAGTTTTAGGTGTAGTTAAAGACCAATTACCTCCTGACTTGGTGCGTGGTGGTCTGGCTACTCTTATAGAAACTCGTTATGACAAGTTGTTAGCCAATGCCATCCAGGACAATGGTGGCACTTCTCTGGATGACGAGTCTATGCCTGATGATCTAAGTTTTGTTGGTGGGATTTACCTCAATGGCTAAATCAGGAACGTCAATGTATGGCAATGTCATATCCTCTCCGATTATTAGTTTCAATGGAGGGCTAGATACTCGTTTACCAGAAAATGCTGCACCTAATACGTTTTCCGAGGGTATGAATGTCTCAGTTACTACGCAGGGTCTTTTAACTTTCAGACCAGGAACTAAGAAGTGGCTACCTGATGCCGTAGGTACGGTTTATCAGGTATATCCGGCTATTTATAACGAGCAACTATACTATTTCATATGTGATGACGGGTTAGTGAAGTATTGCCAAGATGGGGCTACGGAGTGGACGGATTGTGGTGGTGACAACTCAGTTACTACGGGTACAGGTATCAGATACCAATTTATGCACGCTGAGGATAAGCTCTATGTAGCCAACGGCCAGGACTTGTCGAGGTATATTGACCTTACGACTATGGAGATGGTTATTTTTGCAACCGTAGCTGACCCAACAAATGCACCTACAGCAGCAGCTTTTGGCTCCGGCTTGACTTATGCTACTAGCTCCGGTGGCAGCACTCCATATCCGATTTATTACTCGATTACGTTCAATGGTGTTATTGGTCAGACGGCAAATAGCCCTATTTTAAGTGCTTGGGTATCAGTAGATCGAACTAATTGGGTAGGCTCAAATACTTATGGATTGACTATTACTCGCAATAACACTACTCCGGCTAATGCTACAAGCTGGAACATATGGATGGCGAGTGGTTCAACGACTGGTTCAATAGACAATGACCAAATGCTTTTAATGGCCTCTGGACTCGATATAAACTCTACTGTCTTTAATGATGACGGAACGCTTCAGCCTAACCTTAATGCCGGTACAGCTCCTAACGATAATTCTACGGAGGGGGTGGTAGCGACTTATGGAACTGTAATTGATGGTACGGTATTCTTGTGGGGCATTGCGGGTAATGAGTATGCGCTTATGATTGGTGGTACGCCTGGAAATGCTTTTGATTTTACACCTACTAATGGTGGTTATATGCTAATTATGAATAAAGGTACTAATTATTTTCCAACCAATCTAGTATCATTCCGTAACTCTCAGGGCATTCCGAGTATTACTATGCTTTATTCCAATGCTGAGGGTGTCTCTAAACAGGCAGTCATCGAGCAGTCTACTGTTAATTATGGTAATTACTCATTCGTGGTATGGGGCGCAACTGACCAGGGGCGTACCGTACCGGCCGGTTCCAGTCCGTATGCTGTATATGCTTATAACAACAGTCTTTATTTCCCGACTAACGTATCGGTTATGGAGCTTACCACTAAGCCTACAACCCTTAACATTCTAACCGTTGATAATGTCGGCGTACCGATTGCTAATTTGTGGGCAACTATAAACGCTGACCAGTTACCGAATATAGTCGGTGATGGTATCAATGACCGTATGTACTTCTCATGTGCCGTTAATGGCTTTGAGTATAATAATATAATTCTGGTTTATGACGTTACTGACCCGAATAACCCTCGTTGGTATCCGTGGAATATTACTCAGCAATGGTTTGGTATTATCAGCCCACCTGACAGTAATGTTTTCTTGTATGTCTGTCAGGATAACCATATATTCAAGCTAGAGCAAGGTTTTGTGGCTCAAGATGAGGATTCTAATGGCATACCTACCCCGTTTGCTTTTGGTGCGACTGGGCCATTGACTGGCAGTAACCAAGACCATAGTGCTTATCTGGCTCTCGTGCAGGCGGTGTTTTATATGATAAACCAGATAGGCGATATAGATGTCACTGTTAGTTACAGCACATCCTCTCCAAGCGCATTAGTGAAGTATGGTAGTCGCTCTAAAACCATTAACGGAACTCCTTACATAACGAGCAGTGATGGTAACTGGTCGGATTATTCGTACCAATTCTTACCGGCTGAAGACCCGGTATTAGGCTGGGGTGAAAACCCGGTATTTAATACTTCTGATGACCAGCAAATAGGTGAGAATTATAGGCAAAAAGTGCCGGTCGATCAAGTAGTAAATGAGGCTCAGTGGAGTTTCGTATCAGACGCTGATAATATCTCTGGTGGTACGCTTCGGAGTATATCTTACGAGGGAGTTTCAATCGGGCCAAAGGCAGATATTCAATAATGAAAGTGTTACAATAAGTATCATGGCTAAAAAGAAATCAATCACCTCAACTACCGACAAAATGAGTGCTGATGATCTAATAAGTGAGTGGTTGCTTGACTCTCAGTGGCGTTATAACTTCACTATCGACTATATGACACTAGCCAATTTGGTTGGTGGTGTGGCTATGAATAATGTCAAAAATGCTCCTAGAGTAGGTGATACTCGACTGGGTAATGACGTTAAGCAGTTACCACGGGCTAGCATACAGCAAATTCCTACATTTGGAGTACCGGTAAACGGGACGAGACAGAGCGAAAAAAGTGCGATATGTGAGTATATTGTGCGCCGAGAAATATTGAATCAAGACCAGCAAGGAGTTGGTATTTTAGCCACTATACAACTTATAGCCGAGTCTGCGCTTACCTATGGCTGGCAATCCAGCATGACCCAGCTGATTACGCAGGGTCGTATGACTACTGATATAGCTTTTATACATTACTCAGACATAGCTATAGAGCGTGGAGTACTTGATTTTTCTAAAAGTGGTTATTTCTATGTTCGTACCCGTATATCCAAAGGCAGGCTAAAGACTATGATAGCTAACCTTAAAAAGAACAAAAAGACCTCTTGGAATGTAGCAGCTTTAGAGGAAATGTATGAGTCTGGCCCGATGGCTTATGCTTATAGTCTTAGAGACAGTTCTGTGCCTCAGTTTAACCAGCTGGTGAACAGCTCCAATAACATGTACAACTTCATAACCAGATACGGGACTGGGCCGTTTTATGATATAGATGTATTCAGCCCTAATTCTGAAGAGATTTTACGACATACTGTTTCTAAGAGTAAGTTCGGTTTTAATCGTGTTACAGCCTTAGTGCTTGACCCTAATCCTATTTCTCCGTTTGGTTTAAGTCGAGTACGTCTAGCTAGTCCGGCTGCTAACTTCAATAACATCTATCTCCAGAGCGTAGCTAAGATGCTTTTGCTTAACGCTGACCCTCCTATAGAACAACGTGGTCAGTATCTAGCTCCAGTCCGATTGCAGCGGGCCGCTAAGTGGGAGACTCTAGACCCTGCTGCTAAAGTTACTATTCAGGAATTATCGAACTCTACACTTGACCAATTTGAGAGTGTCTTGAGTTACACCGAAGGCCAGGTGGACAGCATAATGGGTATATCACCCAATGCTGCTACGGGGAATAGTGCGGCTTATGTCAATACCGTACAAGCACAAGCGCAACAGAGTATGCAGGATAACCAGACTACGCAGTTTACCAATGCTCTTGAGAATTACCTAAGGCAGTATGTGCTGACCGCTCTTGACCTATATATCAGCGAGCAATCGGGTGAGGGTACGATTATTATTGACGATCAGGCTAAGGATATTATCAATGGTCTTCAACCTATAGACCCTGCTACAGGAGTAAATACTCCGAAAGTTGGGCCAGACAATGAATATAACCTTAATTGGAATGATTTCTATGATGCTATTCAGACTTTGACTGTAGATATTGACCTATCTATGGGGCAGAAAGCAGCTAATCAGCAAGACGTTCAGACCCTACAGGACGAATTAGTTACCTTGCGCCAGAACTCTAACCCTAATGATCCCGTAGCTCAGGCTAACGCTAATAAGCTTGAGCAGGTGCTGATAGAAAAGACCGCTCCAGAGATTAGTAATATGCCTGACCCTCCTAATTTCGCAGCACCGCAGCCAGGTGGGACACCCATACCACCTGCACCAGTTCAGCAATAATGTTCTTGACATTGATTATGGTTGTGCTATGCTCTCTGTGAGGACTATATAATTTTATGGATGATGACGACAACGCACTTGGTAGTTATGTATCATCTGTTGAGCCTTTTGCACCTGAAAAGGGCAAGCCATCAGTTGATGCTGCTGACGAAGCGGCACTTAAGAGACTTATGCGTGTGGTGGAGAGTCAAATTAAGCTATATCATACTATATCTGGTATGAAACGGTTCGATACGGAAAAGTTTGACGCTGAGGAGAGAGAAGAGTTATGCTCAGAGTATGTTAAGCTTCTAAATGGTCTTAAGCAATTGATAGTTAACGCCATAGATGGTATAAAGGAGAGCGCTCGACATGGATGATGATGAGATGAAATCATTGGCCGACTTACTACTCCCTAAAGAGGAGGACGACAAACCAGATGAAAAACCTGATGAGGAAGAAAATAAGAGTGCTGAGGGAGATAAGCCTGAAGATATTAAGCCAGACGATAAGCCTGCTGAAAAAGACGACAAAAAGCCTGAGGATGATACCAAGCCTGAGGATAAAGGTGACGATAAGTCAAAAGAAGGCAAAAAAGTCGAGGAAGAAAAGAAGCCCGAAGACACCAAACCAGACGATGATAAGCCAGAAAGTAAACCTGCCGAGGAGGATACAAAACCTCTAAGCCGTGAAGACATTAGAGCAGCCATGCGCGAGGAGGCTGTGGAGCGGGAAAAGGCTGCTACTGAGCGTACAACTTTCGCAGGTAAAGTCCGAGACGATCTAAAAGAAGCCCTGAAACTCGACAGCACCTATACTACAGTGACTTTAGATGACGGTACACCTATCCAGAGCGTTGCCCAGCTTACCCAGGTTATTAATCCTGAGACGGCCGAGCCTTATACCCGTGAGGAAGCCCAGTCGCTACTCATGGATGCTCGAAGAATTGTTGACGAGAATTTAGCAAGTTACGAAAAGCGGGTTGATGAGCTGACCGACCTCAATGTTAATTTTAAGGAAGAGGCTGATAGGGTTGATGAGTTATATGGTGATATATTTAAAGCATTCCCCGAAGAGGCCAAAGGTTGGCTAGCAGCCTATCAAAAAACCTTTAAGCTCAGTGAAGATGGTAGTTATGTAGAGAATGTACCTATTTCGCCATTGGAGTTTTATAAGCCAATCTTAGCTCCCTACCGAAACGCTACTGACCAACTTAAGCAGCAAGAAACTGACACTAAAGCAGCTGAGGCTAAAGCTGTCAAAGACGCTGAGATTGCAGCCGAGCAAGAGGATAGAGGTGATTTGGGAGCTGCTGCTGGAGCCAAGCAGGGCAAAACTGACTTGCTTGATGACGCAATGGATAAGTATTTAAAAGATAACGCTTAAGGAGATAGATATGAACGGAAAAAATACATTACAAGCACAAGCAGGATCAGGAATAGTTGGAGATAATAAGGCTCCAAGTATTTTAGAAGAATTGTCACTGGAATTAGAGAACTTAGAACGTGGCATTTACGATTTACACGCACGATTAGATAAAATTAGTAATCGTTCAGAAAACACGCCAAATGAGGTAGCCGAAAACGACGTAGATAGTTCCTTACATATTACAGTTTTAACTGGTCGAGTCAGATTAGCTGGTCAGATAGTGCACAAGATGATAGATGAGTTGGTAATTTAAGGAGTAAATCATGGATCTTCAAACCGTAAAATTCGTAAAAATATTTAGCAAAGATAAAAATGGTGACTATGAGGTGGCTAATATAGGTATTGACCACCCACAAAAAATTAGAGCCTATATTGATATGGGTGATTTACAGCCTAAAAATGCTGCTAATAATGACCATGGTTGGCGGTTAGACCCAGAAATTACCGCTAAAATTAGGGATATACTAGATGACTCTGACAAGTTAGAGCAGATTGCCAAAGAGACTAGCACTCCGTTAGACATGATTAACGCTTTTCATGTGTTTATGTATGAGATTAGCCGTAATCGTAAGCTAGCTGTTAGAGCTGCCAATAATTCTCTGGATAAAGAGAAAGCACTGAGTGAGTATGAACAAGCAGTTGCTAAGGCTAGAGGTGGTGTGCCAGATGACGAGGACGATGAGACTGTGCCTGCACCTGGAACTGGTAAGAATTACTAGATGTGGAGATACCTCAGCACTTTACGCCAAGAAGTTACCAAGCTGAGTTCTTAAAAAACGCCCCAAACTTTAGGTTTATAGTTCTTGAATGGGCTAGACGCTCAGGCAAGGACTTAACCACATTCGCATACGCTATTCAGCGTATGGTACAAGAGCCTATGGGGGTGGTTATAATCTACCCTACCAAAACTCAAGGCTATACCTCATTTTGGAACAATGTAGAAGATGATGGTTTTCGGACGATTGAACACGTTCCCAGAGAGTTTGTAGCAAGCTTATACTCTACCTCTGATAATATGAGCATGGTGCTCAAAAATGGCTCAACGCTTACACTTGTAGGTTCGGCCAACAATCCTGAATCGTTGCGTGGTCAGAACACTAAGTTATTCTTACTGCCAGAGTTCGTAGATCAGCCAGTAGGAGTTTTAGGTATTATCCGACCGATTACAGCAGTCAATGGTGGTCAGATTATTATTCAGTCTACACCTAAGCAGGATGGTATCTCTGGCGGTACATTTATTAAACTACTAGAAGCAGCTGAAAAAGATAAAACCCAGTATGGTCAGCGCATAGATGCTACTCACTATATGACTCCAGAGCAACTTGAGCAAACTAGGCAAGATTACATTGCGGAGTATGGTAATGATTTCTTGTTTAGACAAGAGTTTTTGTTGGACGAGGGACAAGCCTTAGCCACTAGCTATTATGGCAATATTATTACTAAGGCTAGAACAGAAAAACGTATTGGTAATTTTCCTTGGAAACCTGAGCACCCTGTATTTGTCACTTATGACTTAGGCTCTGGTGCCGGTACTATAACTATTTTATTCTGGCAATACATCGATAAGAAGCTCAATATTATAGACGCTTTTGAAACTCATGATAATGGTGACACCGCTCTTATAAAATATATCCAGTCCAAGCCGTATAACTATGGTTGGCATTTCCTACCGCATGATGGTGCCAAACGAGATGACAAAGAAGCTGTAGCTCGTATTCAAAATTGGCGTAACGCTGGTCTTGTTAACGCCAGTTTACTGCGTAAAGAGAACAAAGAGGACGGTATTAGACGTACTCAAGCTCTACTCAGTAAGCCGACAACTACTATGCATAAGCCAACTACAACTGAGTTTGTGCGTAAGTTGGCTATTTATAAGCGTAAGTTTAATCAATTTACTGGTGACTATGAGGGGCCAGAGCATAAGAGTGAGAGCCATTATGCTGACAATTTCAGATATGTTAACGCAGCTATCGAGCAAGGGTTTAGGCCAGATGGTACGCCATATATGACAATACCTGGTAAGGAAAAAAAACCAGAGCTGATAGTGAATGAAAATTGGGATTCTGGAGTCAATTTTGATTTTTAATTGACATTTTAAAATCATATAGAGTATATTATAAATGTGACTCTTATGGTTATGTTAAAACTTAAAATGAGGTAAATTATGAATCCTAACTATTTTGGTATTCGAACCGCTAATAAACTGGAAGCACCGCTAAAGAAACTTAGCGTTGTTACCCAGTATCTTGGCGACAATGGGTATGCCTGGACTGGCGCACTAACTGTTCGTTCTTTGTATTTCACTAACGGTACTCTGGTAAGTACCAATAACAGCGCTGCTAGTGGAACTTGGGGTACACCTACTCTCGCAAGTACCGCTAATAACGATTACACTATTGACTACGACGAGGGTATGATTACCCGCATTGCAAAGCAGCAACAGCAAGATGTTCCTATTGATAGCCTCGGCGCTCAATGGGCCGCACAGCAACTTAGTGAGGTCTTTATTCCTGCTCATGACGAATACTCATTGAGTAAGATTGAGGCTGCTGTTCCTTACGCTAATAAAATTCCTATAACCTTGAATAGCGGAGTGCTGCCTACTACCGGTCTTAATCTGATATTCCAGACAGCTATTAACGCTGCCCGTGTCGCTGGTAATCCGAACCAGAACAGTATGGTGGCGTGGGTAGGCTATGACTTCGTATCGGCACTGCGTTCGCAAATTAACTTCACGGGTTCCGACCTGGGTTATGCCAACGCTACGGCTGGTTTCTTGGGTAAGCACGCTGGTGTAGCAACTGTCGAAATTCCACCTACTTACTTCTTGGCTGGTACGTATTGTATCGTTGCTGACAAGCGAGCTGTCATTAACGTGACTCCAAAGGTCGCACCAGAAGACTTCCGTATCCTTACGCAAGTGCCTGGCTTTGATGGTATCGAGGTCCAGATTCGTGACCGTGGTGCAACCATTCCAATGTTGCGCCGTGTTCAGAACTTGAGCCTTATCTACGCTGCCAACTCCTAGTCGGTAACTAGATAGCCATTAAGCACCACTGCAAATGTGGTGCTTTTTGGTTGTGCTTATAGTATGATATGAATATGAATCCTAATCTCACGTACACTAGGGGCACCACCTACAACTTGACGCATACCTACACAGCGCCTGAGTACCTGGGAGCAACTCTT
>Ga0208357_1000312_pt1 | contig 39463 bp, 36 predicted proteins | sample NGESurdeep092012_6_FD_184487 | JGI IMG/M metagenome (GOLD analysis project Ga0208357, IMG submission 184487) | Arctic peat soil microbial communities from Barrow, Alaska - NGEE Surface sample F52-2 deep-092012 (SPAdes) | ecosystem: Environmental > Terrestrial > Soil > Wetlands > Peat ...
TTCGCCCCCGCCGAGATAACCAGCCCCGCGCTTGCTAAGGCGGCTAGTATTATTCGCTTCATGTATGCGCTCCGGTCAAAAGTGGTTGTATCGCGATTACTCAACCAACCGCCAAGCTACGCCAGCGTCACCGATTTGGCGAGACACCGGAACAATAAAATATCCGCTGTGGCAATTTCGCAACAGTTTGCGCGGCCCGCTGTGGTTCGACCAGGGCCATTCAGGCCGCCAGGCGTCGGGTTTCGATCAGTTGCAGGATCTCAACCGCGGCGTGCGCGATGTTGGTGCCGGGTCCGAAAATCGCCGCGACGCCGGCCGCCTTCAGGAACGGATAATCCTGGGGTGGGATGACGCCGCCGCACACGGTCAGAATATCCTCCCGCCCGGCCGCGCGCAGCGCCGCGATCAGCGCCGGGACCAGGGTCATGTGCCCCGCCGCCTGGCTGGAAACGCCGACGACATGGACGTCGTTCTCGATCGCCTGGCGCGCCGCCTCCTCGGGCGTCTGGAACAGCGGCCCGATATCGACATCGAAGCCGAGATCGGCGAACGCGGTGGCGATGACCTTGGCGCCCCGATCATGGCCATCCTGGCCGAGCTTCGCCACCAGCAGGCGCGGCCGACGACCTTCCTCGCGGGCGAAAGCTTCGACCGCATTGAGCGTCTGGCGGAACCCGGCGTCGCCGGCATATTGCGCGCCGTAGACGCCCGAGACCGAGCGGATGGTGGCGTGATGGCGCGAAAACACCTGTTCCAGCGCCGACGAGATTTCGCCGACCGTGGCGCGCGCCCGGCTGGCCTCGACCGCCAGCACCAGCAGATTGCCTGAGCCATCCCGGGCGCCCGCCGTCAGCGCCGCCAGCGCCGCCGCCACGCGCGCCGGGTCGCGGCTCGCGCGGATCTGGCGCAGCCGCGCGATCTGCTGGTCGCGCACCTTGTCGTTGTCGATCGAGCGAATCTCGACGCTCTGCCCCTCGCCGGCGGCGACCCGGTATTTGTTGACGCCGAGAATCGTGTCCTCGCCGCGATCGATCCGCGCCTGGCGGCGCGCCGCCGCATCCTCGATCTGGAGCTTCGGCATGCCGGATTCGACCGCCTTGGTCATGCCGCCCAGGGCCTCGACCTCGTCGATCAGCGCCATCGCGGCATGGGCGACGGAGTGGGTCAGGCTCTCGACGTAATAGCTGCCGCCCAGCGGATCGACGACATGGGTCAGACCGGCCTCTTCGGCCAGCAAAAGCTGGGTGTTGCGGGCGATGCGCGCCGAGAACGGCGTCGGCAGCGCCAGTGCCTCGTCGAAGGAATTGGTGTGCAGCGATTGCGTGCCGCCCAGCACCCCGGCCATCGCCTCGATGGTGGTGCGGATGATGTTGTTGTGCGGCTCCTGCTCGGTCAGGCTGACGCCCGAGGTCTGGCAATGGGTGCGCAGGGCGAGGCTGCTGGGGCTGATGGCGCCGAACTTGTCGCGCATCAGGCTGGCCCACAGGAACCGCGCGGCGCGCAGCTTGGCGATTTCCATGAAGAAATTCATGCCGATGCAGAAGAAAAACGAGAGGCGCGGCGCGAAGGCGTCGATGGCGAGGCCCTTGGCCTGCGCGGCACGGACATATTCGAGCCCGTCGGCGAGGGTGAAGGCCAGTTCCTGGACGCAGGTCGCCCCGGCCTCCTGCATGTGATAGCCGGAGATCGAGACCGAATTGAATTTCGGCATGTGCTTCGCCGTGTATTCGATGATGTCGGCGACGATGCGCATCGATGGTTCGGGCGGATAGATGTAGGTATTCCGAACCATGAACTCCTTGAGGATGTCGTTCTGGATCGTGCCGGAGAGCTTGTCCTGGCTGACCCCCTGCTCCTCGGCGGCGACGATGAAGCCGGCCAGCACCGGCAGCACCGCGCCGTTCATGGTCATCGACACCGACATTTTGTCGAGCGGGATGCCGTCGAACAGGATTTTCATATCCTCGACGCTGTCGATGGCGACGCCGGCCTTGCCGACATCGCCGACGACGCGCGGATGGTCGCTGTCATAGCCACGATGGGTGGCAAGATCGAACGCCACCGACAGGCCCATCTGACCGGCCTTCAAACCCTCGCGATAGAACTTGTTCGACTCCTCGGCGGTGGAGAAGCCGGCATATTGCCGGATCGTCCAGGGCCGGTTGGCATACATGGTGGCGCGCGGGCCGCGCAGATAAGGCGGAAAGCCGGGCATGCCGCCCAGCGTCTCGAGCCCCTCGAGGTCGGCCGCGGTATAGAGCGGCTTGACGGCGACGCCCTCGGGCGTCGCCCAATTCAGCTTGTCGATGCCAGCGCCGCCCAATTCCTTCTCGGCGAGGCGCCGCCAATCATCAAGGGATTTCGTCGAAAACTCAGCCATGGCGCCATTCTAGCGCCAGGCGCGAGTCCGGCGCTAGTCGGGGAGCATTTCGCCGGAGCCGCCGAAGGAGGTCGGGAAATCCTTGAACTTCGGCAGCCCGTCCTTCACCGAGACCATCTTGCTCCCGTAATGGACGTGTAGCGTCGGCGCATGGTCGAACCCCTGCAACAGGTTGGCGTAGACATCGACCATGCCGAGGCCGGGATGGTCCGTCATGATATGGCCGCCACAAATCTTGCAGAATTTCCGATAGGAATTCTCGGTCTTGTTATAGGTGCCGACATTGTCCGCGCCCTTGGTGATGACCACGCTGGCGGGCGGCCAGAGGCTGAAAGCGTTGATCGGACCGGCCGACCAGGCCTGGCAATCCTTGCAATGACAATATCCGGCAACGTTCGGCTTGCCGGAAGTCTCGAATTCCACCGCGCCGCAAAAACAGGCGCCCTTGTAGGTGTCGGCCATCGCTCGCTACTCCCTGGGGTTGACGCAATCGTCCTATTGATAGCCGACATGGGGGTGCGGCACATAGGGCGCTTCGCATCGAGGGATTTCTTCGGAAAGTCGGCCATGGCACTATTGTGGCGCGAGGAGCGGCCCCGGCACCAGCAGCCCTAAAGCCAATGAAACCCGTGCGCCATAATGCCGGCGAGACCCAGCGCCACCGCGATGATCGCGCCGAAGATCAGTCGAAAATCGGTCGTCCGAATGCCGGTAATATCGTGCCGGACCTCGCGCATTTCGGTCTTGATGTCGCGCACATCGCTCTGGATATGGTCGACGGCCGCTTCGAGTCTCGCTACCCGCGCTTCCATACCACCGGATATGCCGCCGCCCGAAGCACCATGCAAGGGCGTCCCCTCCAGGCGTGCAATTCTTTCCTCCGCCTGAATCAAGCGAGTTAAGGTTTGCGATGGTTCAACCAACTTTGTCGAGCTCGTCGGATCGATCCAAAATATCCATAAATTCCGTCAGTTTCTGAGACAGAACCGTCAGTTCCTCCACGACTTCGGAGTTCGGCGCCGGATTGGTTGCCACGAATGCACGCTGAAGGCTCAGCACGGCGCGCGCCAACTTGACATTCATCTCCCGCAGCAAGAGTTCCTGCTTTGTCGACACAATTAGGCTTCCGGTCCCATGGCGCTATTATTGTAGCGCCAGGTATCAGTCGGGCGCCAGCGGCCGGTTTATTGATAGCCGACATAGGGGTGCGGCACATAGGGCGCCTCGAGCGATTTGATCTCGTCCGCCGTGAGGTCGAGCGTCAGGGCCGCCACCGCGTCGGGTAGGTGGTGGGGTTTCCCGGCGCCGATGATCGGCGCGGTGATGGCGCTTTTCCGCAGCAGCCACGCCAGTGCCACCTGCGCGCGCGGCACGCCCCGCGCCGCCGCGACGGCGCCGACCGCATCGACGATCTTCTTGTCCGACTCGAATTGCATGTAGAGATTCTTGCCGAACGCGTCGGTGTCCTGGCGGGTACTGGTCTCGTCCCAGGGCCGGGTCAGCCGGCCACGCGCCAGCGGACTCCACGGAATGACGCCCACCCCCTGATCGAGGCACAGCGGCAGCATCTCGCGTTCCTCCTCGCGGTTCAGCAGGTTGATGTGGTTCTGCATGCTGACGAACCGCGTCCAGCCATGGAGCCGCGAGGTGTAGAGCATCTTGGCGAATTGCCAAGCATGCATCGACGAGGCGCCGATATAGCGCGCCTTGCCGGCCCGCACCACATCGTGCAGCGCCTCCAGCGTCTCCTCGATCGGCGTCTTCGGATCGAAGCGATGGATCTGATAGAGGTCGACATAATCGGTGCCGAGCCGTTTCAAACTGGCATCGATCTCCTGAAAGATCGCCTTGCGCGACAGGCCGGCGCCGTTGGCGCCCGGCCGCATGCGGCCATGCACCTTGGTAGCCAGCACCACCTCTTCCCGCCGCGCGAAATCCTTCAAGGCGCGGCCGGTGATTTCCTCCGACGAGCCTTCGGCATAGACATTGGCGGTGTCGAAGAAATTGACGCCGAGTTCCAGCGCCTGGCGAATGATCGGGCGGCTCTTCTCCTCGTCGAGCGTCCAGGGCCGGTGCCCGCGCCCCTCGATGGCGAAGGTCATGCAGCCGAGACAGATCCGCGACACGTCGAGGCCGGTAGCGCCGAGCTTGGTGTATTGCATCGTTCGTCTCCTTCGCCGCCACCGGTAGCGCTATATCCAAAATTACATAGCGTAAGCGTACCGGGCGGCGGCCGCGCTGTCGCCCCGAATTTCCTGCATACCGCCTCTACCACTTAATTTAGGCTGGGCGAACGCTTTACCCTGGGACGAGTTGATTCTGCATCATGGCTCGCCAATCTTCCCCGGCCTCGCTGGCCCGCTACAAGGAAAAGCGGCATTTCGACCGCACGCCGGAACCGGCGGGCGCGGTCGCGCGCCAGGCCGGACATTCCTATCTCATCCAGAAACACGCGGCGACGCGGCTGCATTACGATTTCCGGCTGGAGCTGGACGGCGTGCTCAAGAGCTGGGCGGTGACCAAGGGGCCCAGCCTCGATCCAACCGTCCGGCGGCTCGCGGTCCATGTCGAGGACCATCCGCTCGCCTATGGCGCGTTCGAGGGCGTGATCCCCAAGGGCCAATATGGCGGCGGCACGGTGATGCTGTGGGATCGCGGCGATTGGGAGCCGCTGGGCGATGTCCACCAGGATTACGCGGCCGGCAAGCTCAAATTCGTGCTGCATGGCGAACGGCTGAAGGGCGCGTGGATGCTGGTCCGCATGCATCCCCGCCCCGGCGATCGCGGCGACAATTGGCTGCTGATCAAGGAGCGCGACGAATTCGCGGTGCCGGGCGACGGCGACGAATTGCTGGCGGACGAGACCACCAGCGTCGCCAGCGGCAACAGCATGGCCGAGATCGCGGATGCGCCGGGGACGAAAACCTGGAATTCGAATCGTGCCGACGGCAAGCCCGAACCGCCGAAGCGCCGCCGCGTCGCGGTCGGCAAGGTCGCCGGGGTGAAGAAGGCGGCGCTGCCGACATTCATCGAGCCGGAACTGGCGACCCTGGTGCAGCGGCCGCCCGACGGCGCGGGCTGGCTGCACGAGATCAAGATCGACGGCTATCGCGTGCTGTGCCGCCGCGACGGCGACGGGATTCGCCTGCTGACCCGCACCGGCCAGGATTGGACCGGGAAATTCGCTGCCGTCGCCGCGGCCCTCGGCGCGCTGCCGGCGCGCCAATTCGCCATCGATGGCGAGATCGCGGTGCTGGATGCGGAAGGCCGGTCGAACTTCGGCGCGTTGCAGGCGGCGCTGAGCGATGGGCACGACGACCGCCTGAGCCTCATCGCGTTCGACCTGCTTTATCTCGATGGCCACGATCTGCGCGGGGCGCCGCTGCTCGCGCGGAAGAAGCTGTTGCGCAAGCTGCTCCCGGCGACGGCGGAAACCGCGACGCTGCGCTATTCCGACCATGTCGAAGGCGCGGGCGTGGCCTTGTTCGCGGCCGCCAGCGACAAGGGGCTCGAAGGCATCGTCTCCAAGCGCGCGACCGCGCCCTATCGCGGCGGCCGCACCGGCGACTGGCTCAAGGCGAAATGCATCGCGCGCCAGGAATTCGTGATCGGCGGCTTCACCGAGGGCGAGAAGGCGCGCGCCGGCGCCATCGGCGCGCTGCTGATCGGCTATTACGAGGGTGGCGCGCTGCGCTATGCCGGGCGCGTCGGCACCGGCTTCACCGCCAAGCTGGCGAGTGACCTGCGGACCCGGCTGACGCCGATGAAAATCGCCAGGATGCCGTTCGACGCGGTGCCGGCGGCAATGCGGCGCGGCGTCACCTGGGTGCGCCCGGAGTTGGTCGGCGAGGTCGCGTTCAGCAACTGGACCGAGGATGGCGTGCTGCGCCATCCGTCGTTCCAGGGCCTGCGCGAGGACAAGCAAGCCGCGTCGATCGGGCGGGAGCGCGTCGCGGCGCCGACGACGCCGACGCGCGCGGCGGCAAGCGGCCCCAATCAGGTCGCTGGTGTCACCATCAGCCATCCCGACCGGCCGATCTTTCCCGACAGCGGCATCGTCAAGCTCGATCTCGCCCGCTATTACGCCAGCGTCGCCGCGTTCATGGTGCCGGAGCTGCTGAACCGGCCGCTGAGCCTCTTGCGCTGTCCCGAGGGGCTGGCCGGCGAATGCTTCTTCCAGAAGCATTTCGCCACCGGCGTCAAGGCGCTGGCACGCGTCAAGATCACGGAAGCCAAGGCGACCCACGAGTATGTTTATATCCGCGACGCCAAGGATTTGGTGTCGCTGATCCAGGAAGGCGTGGTCGAAATCCATCCCTGGGGCGCCCGCGCCGACGATCCCGATAAGCCCGACCGCGTGATTTTCGATTTCGATCCGGCGCCCGACGTGCCCTTCGCCAAGGTGATCGCGGCAGCCCGGCTGGTGCGCAAGATGCTGGACGGCCTCGGCATGACAAGCTTCGTCAAGACCACCGGCGGCAAGGGGCTTCATGTCGTGGTGCCGCTGCGGCGCGGCCCCGATTGGCCGGCGGTCAAGGAATTCGCCCATGCAGTGGCGTTGACACTGGGGGAAAACCAGCCCGACGATTTCATCGCGACCATGAAGAAAAGCGAGCGCACCGGCAAAATTTTCGTCGACTATCTGCGCAACGATCGCGGCTCGACCGCCGTCGCGGCCTATTCGGTCCGTGCGCGGCCCGGCGCGCCGGTGGCGATGCCGGTGGCGTGGGACGATTTGACGCCGAAATTCCGGCCCGACCGCTTCAATCTCAAGACCGTGCCCGGGCTATTGGCGAGGCGGCGCATCGATCCGTGGCGCGACATCAATGATGCCAAGGCAGCATCCTCGCTGCCGCGCCAACGGGTCGGCGCGGCGGAGTAACAGACGGGCCGGGTCAGCTCGCCTTCTTGCGTCGGGCCGCCGGGGCCTCCGGCGCGGCTTTTCCCTTGGCGCTTTCCTTGGCTTTGCCTTGGCCTTTGCCGGCCAGCGGTAGCAGCATCTCGCGCTGGCCGTCCATTTTCTTCTTCGGCTTTTTCGCCGGCGCGGCAGCCCGGTCATTGGCGCCCCGGTCATTGGCGGCACCGCCGGCGGCGAGGCTGCGCTTCAGCGCGTCCATCAAATTGATGACGTTGGGCGCCGCGGGCGCGGCACGCTCGCGCGGCGCCGGCAGGCCCGCTTGCTTCTTTTTCAGCATGTCCACCACCGCCTCTTCATAGCGGTCGGTGAACGCGGTCGGGTCGAACTCGGCGGCCTTGGTCTCCAGAATATGCTCGGCCAGTTCCCGCATATCCTTCGGCACGGTGACATCGGGAATCTCGTCGAAATAATCCTTGGCGTCGCGCAGCTCGTAGGCATAGCGCAAGGAGACGCCGAGAATGCCGCGATCCCAGGGTTGCAGCATCATCACGCGCTCGCGCTTCAACAGCACCACCCGCGCCAGCGCCGCCATCTCCTTGCCGCGCATCGCCTCGCGGATGACCGCGAACGCGTCCTGCCCGACCTGATCGTTGGGCGCGACATAGTAGGGCGTGTCGAAATAGCGCTCGTCGATTTCGGCGCGCGGCACGAATTTATCGATCTCGATGGTGTGGTTGCTCTCGATCGCGATGGCATCGAGTTCCTCGTCATCGACCGAGACATAGGCGTTCTTGGCGTATTCATAGCCGCGCCCCTTGTTCTCGGCCTCAACCGGCTGGCGCGTCACCTCATCGACCAATTGCTGCTTCAGCCGATTGCCGGTTTCCTTGTTGATCTGCCGGAACGAGACCCGCTCGCCGCTCGATGCCGCCGCATAGACGGCGATGGGGCATGAGACCAGCGAGAGCTTGAGATAGCCTTTCCAGTATGGACGGGGCAGTGCCACGGCATCTCTCCTGTGCGAACCGCAAGCGTCCAGAATCTGACGTGAGATCTGCTAAAGTCAAGCTATCTCTTAGTAAAACCTCAACAATATCAAGTAATCATCACCGAATTACTGAACGAAAAGCGAACGATAAACCATCGCGGACGGCGCCAGCCTATTGCGCGCGCGCCTTCGCGGCGGCGCGGCGGGCGGCCAGCTTGACCACCGGCGGCTCCTTGGCCTTGGCCTCGCGATCCGCCGTCTCCTTCGCCAGCCGCAGCGCCTTCAGGCGCTCGGTCTTGGTGGCGTCGGCCGACAGACGCTTTTCCTTCTCGCGCCAGAATTCGGCCTCGCTCGCGGCCAGCCGGGCGAATTTCTCGCTGGCGGTGCGGCGCGCGTTTTCGGCCTTGTTGCGTTTCGATTCCAGCATCGGAAGCCCTTTCTATCCTCGTAACATCGCGGGGGCGCGAACGTTCTTGATCCTGATCGGCCGTCTAGCGTCCCGAGCGCGCGATGGTCTTGATCGGGCCGCGCGGGCGGCCGGACGCGGACGCGATCTCGCGATCCTGTGCCTCGAGGAACGATTTGACCGTTTCCTCTTCATCGTCGAGGCCACCCAGCGTATTGCTGGGAACGCGGCGGTTGGAGCTGCGGGTGCCGTCTTCATAGATGATGTCGAAGGCGACAAAACTGGTTTCGGTTCGTCGTTTCATGGCCATGATGGGCGCCTATTCCTTGAGTTCGTCCTTGGCCTCGTCCGGCGGCGCCCCGCCTTCCGCCTTGGCGGCGCGTCGCCGCGCGGTCGCCTCACGCTGCTCTTTCAGTTTTTCTTCCTGTTTGGCCTGCTGGGCGCGGCGGCGCTCGGCGCGCTGTTGATTATAATTCGGCTTAAACATTCTTGGCCTCCTGGAGCCTCTGGGCTTGGATCGCGCGTCGGGCCGGGCGAATCCGGCTGGTTTCGGCGCGGCACCGCAGCGGTCGATCGGTGAGGGAAGGACACCCCATATGAGGGGCTTCCGGGGCCAAATTGCAAGCCCGTCCCCGCGCCAGCTTGACTTTCGCAGCGCAACATCGCATATAAGCGTCGCTTATCTTTCTCGCGATCGCGCGGATTGCGCCGCAACATTATCCCGGCGCGACACCATTTCGAGATTTAACCCGATAACAATCGCACCCCGCCGCGCGCGGGGCATGCCCAATAGGGCCGGCGGCGCCGGATCGTCATTGCGACCCGCATCGACCCGCCCGACTTTTGAAAGTTCTCCCTTATCGTGACTGTTGCCTTTTCGGACCTCGGCCTCGCCGAGCCCTTTTTGATTGCTCTCCAGCATCAAGAATATACCCAGCCGACGCCCATTCAGATACAGGCCATTCCGCTGCTGCTGGCGGGCCGGGATGTTCTCGGCATCGCCCAGACCGGCACCGGCAAGACGGCGGCGTTCGCGCTGCCGATCCTTCAGCGGCTGGCCGCCACCCCCTTACCCTATAAGCGCAATTCGATGCGGGTGCTGATCCTGACGCCGACCCGCGAGCTGGCGATCCAGATCGCGGACTCGGTGCGCGCCTATGGCCGCCAGGTGCGGCTGCGCTCGACCGTGATCGTCGGCGGCGTCAGCCAGAAGCCGCAGACCGAAGCGCTGGGCCGCGGCCTCGACATCGTCATCGCCACCCCCGGCCGCTTCCTCGATCTGATGGAGCAGGGCTTCGTCCGGCTCGATGCGGTCGAGGTGCTGGTGCTCGACGAGGCCGACCGCATGCTCGATCTCGGCTTCATTCAGCCGATCCGCAAGATCGCCGCGAAACTGCCCAAGAGCCGCCAATCGCTGCTGTTCTCGGCGACCATGCCGCCGGCCATCGAGCAGCTTGCCCAGAGCCTGCTGAATCAGCCGGTTCGGGTCGAGGTCACCCCCGCCGCTTCCACGGTCGAGCGCGTCGAACAGCGCGTGATGCACGTCGCCGCCGGCGACAAGCGCACGCTGCTGACCGACTTGCTGCGCGACAGCGGCATCGTCCGGGCCCTGGTCTTCACCCGCACCAAGCACGGCGCCGACCGGGTGCAACAGCATCTGGAGCGGGCCGGCGTCACTGTCGGCGCGATCCACGGCAACAAATCGCAGAACGCGCGGCAGCGCGCGCTCGGCGATTTCCGCGTCGGACGCACCCGGGTGCTGGTCGCGACCGATATCGCGGCGCGCGGCATCGATATCGACGGCATCACCCATGTCTTCAATTTCGAGCTGCCCAACGTGCCGGAAAGCTATGTCCATCGCATCGGCCGCACCGCGCGTGCCGGCGCCAGCGGCATCGCGATCTCGTTCTGCGATGCCTCGGAGCGCTCGCTGCTCCGCGACATCGAACGGCTGACCCGGCAGAAGCTGGCGGTGGTCGGCGACGGCCCGAGCGGCGCCGAGACCGCGCCGGAGGCGCCACGACGCGCCCATCCCCGGCCGGAACCGCGTCGCGACAGCCGCGACGGCGGCCATCGCCCGCCGCAAGCCAACCATAAGCGCGGCTTCCAGCAGCGTCCGCGCCAGGCCCCGACCCTGGCGGCGCGCGCCTAAACCTCAGGGATTAAGCCCGCCCGCCATCCTTCCGAGGATGGCGGGCGGTGCCGCGCTTCGGTTCCCGCATACCAGCGCCGCGAAAATAGCCCAAGCTGATCATAAGCATGCTTATTATAACAAGAGCATGGAACTTGGCCCCTACGATCGCCGCTTCGGCTTTCTGCTGCACGACATCGCGCGGCTCATGCGCAAGCGCTTCGACGCGCGGTCGCGCGATTCCGGCCTGACCCGCGCGCAATGGCAGGTTCTGGCCATGCTGCGGGTTCAGGAAGGCGTCAACCAGGCGGCGCTGGCCGAGGCCCTCGATCTCGAGCCGATCACCATCGGCCGGCTGATCGACCGCATGGAAGAAGCGGGCTGGGTCGAGCGCCGGCCGGACGCCGCTGACAGGCGCGCCCACCGTCTCTATATCACCGCCAAGACCCGGCCGATGATGGTGCAATTCGAGCGCGTCGCCAACGGCCTGCTGGACGAGGCGTTCAGCGGCCTCAGCCCAAGCGAGCGTGAAGGCCTGCTCGATCTGCTAGTGCGGATTCGCGGCAATCTGTCCGAGCGCGGCGTGCGCACGGGCGAACTGGTGGATACGGAATCATGAGTTCTTCGACCGAAACCTTGCGGCCCGCCCCGGGCCCCGGCCACAATCCCAATCCCGCACCCAGCCGTCCCCGCCCCGGCGCGATCCCGGAAGAGGCCGCGCGCTCGCGCCGCCGGCTGCCGCGCCTCATCCTGATGGTCGTGGTGCCGCTGGTGGTGGTGATCGGCGGCGGCTATTGGTATTTGAGCACCGGGCGCTATGTCTCGACCGACGACAGTTATGGCCAGGCCGATGTGCTGACGGTGTCGTCCAACATCGCCGGCCGCGTCGTCGCCATCGGCGTGCATGACAATCAATATGTCAAGAAAGGCGATCTGCTGTTCCGCATCAACGATCAGACCTATCTCGCCAATCGCGACAAGGCCAAGGCGGCGCTGAAGGGCGCGCGGCTGCAGGTCGATTCGATGCGCGCCACCTATCGTGAGCGCCAGTCCCAACTGCAATCGGCCCAGGATACGCTGAACTATTCCCAGCGCGAATATAGCCGCCAGGCTTCGCTCGTGTCCTCCCACACCGTCAGCCAGTCCCAGTTCGACCAGGCACGCCACGCCCTCGATGTCGCGAAGGCCCAGGTCGCGAGCGCCAACCAGCAGATCGCGGCGGCGCTGGCGGGATTGGGCGGCGACCCCAATCTGCCGGTCAACCAGCATCCGATGGTGGAGCAGGCGCAAGCCCAGCTCGATCTCGCCGACATCGATGTGGACGACACGGTGGTCCGCGCGCCCGAGAATGGCACGGTGACGATGGTCAACAAGCTGCCGCTCGGCACCTATCTGACGCCGGCGATGCCGACCTTCGCGCTGGTCGGCACCGACAATGTCTGGATCGACGCCAATTTCAAGGAAACCGATCTGACGCACATGCGCGTCGGCCAGTCGGCGACGGTCGATTGCGACGCCTATCCCGATATCACCTTCGCGGCCCGTGTCGAGAGCATGAGCCCGGGCACCGGCTCGGAATTCTCGGTGCTGCCGGCGCAGAACGCGACCGGCAACTGGGTCAAGGTGGTACAGCGGCTGGCGATCAAGGTGGTGATCGCCAAGCCCGATCCGCGGCGGCCGGTGCGCGCCGGCATGAGCTGCACCGTCGAGGTCGATACCGGCTACACCAAGCCGATCTGGAGCCGCCTCTCGGCGATGCTGGGCCTCGGCTAAGGCGCCGTCCGTGGCGACCGCCGCCCTCAGCAAGCCCAATCTCGAGGTTCCCAGCAAGGGCCTGCTGACTCTGTCGCTGATGCTGGCGACGACGATGCAGATGCTGGACACCACGATCGCCAACGTGGCGCTGCCGCATATGCAGGGCAGCCTGTCGGCGTCGCAGGATCAGATCGCCTGGGTGCTGACCTCCTACATCGTCGCCGCCGCGATCGCGACCCCGCTGTCGGGCTGGATGGGCGACCGTTTCGGCCGCAAGGCGGTGGTGCAGATGGCGGTGGCCGGCTTCACCGTCGCCTCCGCGCTGTGCGGCATGGCGACCAGCCTGCCCGAGATCGTCGCGTTCCGCTTCATCCAGGGCCTGTTCGGCGCGGCGCTGATCCCGCTGTCGCAATCGATCATGCTCGACATCAATCCGCGCGAGAAGATCGGCCAGGCGATGGCGATCTGGGGCGCCGGCATCATGGTGGCGCCGATTCTGGGGCCGACCCTGGGCGGCTGGATCACCGACAATTATTCGTGGCGCTGGGTGTTCTATATCAACGTGCCGTTCGGCATCATCGCCTTCTTCGGGACTCAGGCGTTCATGCCGGGCGGCGAGCATGGCCGCCACCGGCCGTTCGACTTCATGGGCTTCGCGCTGCTGAGCGTCGGCATCGCGTCGCTGCAATTGATGCTGGATCGCGGCCAGCAGAAGGACTGGTTCAGTTCGACCGAAATCCTGATCGAGGCGGCGGTCGCGTTCTGCTGTTTCTGGGTGTTCGCCATCTATGTCACCATGGCCAAGCATCCCTTCCTGCAGCCGAAGCTGCTGAAGGACCGGAACTTCGCCTCGGGTCTCGTCTTCATGACGATCCTCGGCACCATCCTGATGTCGACCATGGCGCTGCTGCCGCCGCTGCTGCAGGGGCTGATGCAATATACCGCGCTGGGCGCCGGCTGGGTGATGATGCCGCGCGGCGCCGCCACCATGGTCGCGATGATCGTGGTCGGGCGCCTGACCGGCAAGATCGATTCGCGCATCATGCTGTTCATCGGTTTCAGCTGCATGGCGCTGGCGCAGTGGCAGATGGCGAGCTTTTCCCTGCTGATGGACGACCGCCTGCTGATCATGTCCAGCCTGCTCCAGGGCTGGGGCATGGGGTTCATCTTCCCGCCGCTGACCGCGATCGGCTTCGTCACCTTGTCGCCGGCGCTGCGCAACGAGGGGACCGCGGTGTTCAACCTGGTGCGCAACGTCGCCGGCAGCATCGGCATTTCCTTCGCCGAGGCATTCCTGACCCAGAAGATGCAGACCAGCCACGCCGATCTCGCCACCCATGTCACGCCCTATGCCGACGCCTTCCGCGGGCCGACGGCGGTGCATCTGTGGAATCTGCATTCGACCCAGGGGCTGGCCGCGATCAACGGCGAGGTGACGCGCCAGGCGGCGATGGTCGCCTATGTCGATGTCTTCAAGCTGATGCTGCTGATGACGGTGGCGTGCCTGCCGTTCATCTTCCTGCTGCGCAAGGGCGCCGCCATTCCCGGCGGCGCGGCGCCGCCGCAGCATGCGGCCGCGGCGCTGGATTAAATTTCGATCGCGCGCTCCGGCCGGGACGTAACCCGCTCGAGCGGCGCGACGCACAGCGTATCGTCGATGCGGCGCAGCACTGCGTCCATATCGTCGATCATCTCCAGCTCCGAAACCCGGACCATCCGATAGCCTTGCAACTCGAGATGATCGGCACGGGCGTCCTGGCCACGGTCGGCGCCTCGGACCCGCTCGATCTGCACGACGACGCCGAGATCGGCGCAATAGAAATCGGCGAGGTCGCCGTCCAACCGATGCTGACGGACGAAGCGACGCCCGCCCATCCGCCCCGGGCGCAGCCGCGCCCAAAGCCGATTCGCGAGACTGGCCGAAATGCGATAGGGATTGGCGGGTGCCAGAAGCATGCCGCCATTGGCGTTTTCCTGGTTAAACTAAGCAATCATGCATGCCTTAATTCGCATGATTTAACGTTAACATCGGGACGAAGCTGGTTAAATCTCAACCATCGAGTTCGGGATAGCGTCGGAAAATCCCGGTCTCGTTGAATGGGATGCACCGGGGGCTGGCGCGATAGCGCGCGATGCGCGGCCGCGCCCCGACCAAGTCATGCAACGCCACCGCCAGCGGATAGCGGCGCTCGGCGCGCTTCGTCGCCTTTGGGAAGGCATAGCGCAGCCCCTCGACCAGATAGTAGATCGACAGATCGGGATAAGAGAGGCGGCCGCCGATCAGGAATTTCGGGCCCTTCGGATTCTGCGCCAGCGCGCGCTCGAAATAGCCCATGTATTTCGGCAGACGCTCCTTGAGGAAGGTTTCGCTATAGCGTTTCGCCTCCGGCTTCTGATCCTCGTAATAGAGGCCCGCGGCGAGCGGGTGGTGAGTGTCGTGAATCTCCTTGACGAAATCCGTCACGGTCAGCTGCAGCTGGTTGGCCCATAACCGCCCGGCCTCGCCCGCCGGGGCCAGCCCTTCCTTCTCGCCGAGATAGAGGAGGATGTTCGCGGTCTGCGCGATCACCAGCTTGCCGGCCTTGAGAAATGGCGGCGCGAAGGGCGGGGTCGCGATCGTCTTGTCGGCCATCGCCGCCTGCATCGCCGGCATGCCGCCGGTTTCCTTGGCGTCGCCGCGCGCGACATCGACGTAGTCGGCACCCGCCTCTTCCAGCGCGAGGCGCACGAATTCGCCGCGCCCCGGCAGCCCCGGCCAATAATAAAGTTCGTATTTCATTTGCTATCTCCGGATTGATCGGGTTCCAGTGTAACCGCTGGCATCAAGAAAAAATCACCGTCCCGGCGTGATCCCCCGGTCAAGCCGTCGGCTTGACCGGGGGAGGGACCCATTGTTCAGCGGCACGATGGATACCGGCTTTCGCCGGTAAGGGAAAATCAAAGGAATCATCGAGACACCAAGACGCCAAGATCGTTCTGACCCACCAACGCGCCTTCTCCGGCAAGCCGGAGTCCATCCCCCGCCATGGATACCGCCCCCGGATCGGGGTCCGGGGGTTCGCCGGTAAGGCGAAAGGGAAGATGAACCGCCAAGCCTGCCCCGGCGAAAACCGGGGACGCCAAGATGGCAAGGTCGCCCTGACCTGCCAATGCGTCTCTCCGGCGGAAGCCGGAGTCCATCCCCACCATGGATGCTTTCGCCGGTAAGGCGCATGAGACAAATAGCGATGACGTTAAGCCGGAACCGGAGTCTTTTGCCGCTTCACCTTGGCAAGTTTTCGCAGGATGATGCCGCGCTTCAGCGCCGAGAGATGATCGACGAACAGGATGCCGTCGAGATGATCCATCTCGTGCTGGATGCAGGTCGCGAGCAGGCCCTCGGCGTCGAGCTCGCGAATCTCGTTGTCGTAATCGACATAGCGCAGGCGAATGTGTTTCGGCCGCTCGACATCGGCATAATGCTCGGGCAGCGACAGGCAGCCCTCGCTTTGCAGCGTCAATTCGTCCGACACAAACAGCAATTCGGGATTGGCGATGCGCATCGGCTGGGGCTTGTCGCCCTCGCGCGCGATGTCGAGCACGATGACTCGCTTCGCCACGCCGACCTGTGGCGCGGCGAGGCCGATGCCTGGCGCCGCGTACATCGTCGCCAGCATGTCGTCCATCAGCCGCCGCGCCGCATCGTCGACGCGCGCCACCCGCCTCGCCTTCGCTTTGAGGCGCGGGTCGGGCGCGGTGATGATGGGCAGGATTGCCATGGCGGACTTTACCTAGGGGGCGTTGGCGAAGCGGTCAACCCCGCGTTGCGCGCCGCCTCAAATGCCGGTGACGAATTTCGCCATGATGACGAGGATCGCCATCTGCATCGTCCCCTGCGCGGCGGTGGCGATGAAATACTTGCTCATCATCCGGCCGATCCGGGCGCCGTCGGGATGGGGCTTCTGCAATTCGAAGCATACCCGCAGATTGGTCGGCATCAGATAGAGCAGCCCTTGCAGCGACATCAGGACATTCAGCGTCAAGGCGGCGTAGACCCATGCGACCTGCGGCCAGGGCAGCGCGGTGAAGCCGAGATCGACGGCGAGAAACCAGCCGGCCGTCCCGGTGATGATGCCGAGCGTCGGCATCAGGAACAGGGTGCGCGGCGTCAGGCGCAACAGCACCTCTTTCCGCAGCGAGACGTCCAGCATCTTCAGGATTGGGCCGAGGACGAAGCCCATGAACAGATCGATGCCGGTCCACAGCGCGCCGCACATGACATGGACCCAGTTGAGGAACCAGATGTTGCGGCTGACGATCGCGGCCGCCGCCACCACCACCGCGATGGCGACATAGGCCAGGTAATGCAGCCGGATCAGTTTCGGCGGCGCGGCGAGCGGGGCGGCGATGGCGGTCATTCGGCGGCCTCCTGGGGGGTCTTGGTGGGATGCTCGGCGGCCGGCGCGGCGCCCGCCAGCGCGACCAGCAGCCGCTCGCGGATGCCGCGCAGGCGGCGCTCGTCTGTCACCTTATGGCCGTATAAATCCTTCACATAAAAAACGTCCACCACCTTTTCGCCATAGGTCGAAATCTTGGCGCGCGCGATCTGCAGGTTGAGGCCGGTGATCGCACCCGTCACCTCGAACAGCAGGCCGGGCCGGTCGCGGCCATTGACCTCGATGACGGTATGGGTCACGGACGCGGTATTGTCGAAGAGAACGCGCGGCGGCACGGTGAAGACGCGGGTGCGGCTCGGGATGCCGACCGGCGCCGCGAGCTCGGTGTGCGGCCGCAGCTTGCCGTGCAGCACATGCATGAAGATGACCGAGAGCCGCGCCAGCTTGTCCGACCGCGCGAAGGCGCCGCCCTCATGATCCTGAATCCAGAACGTGTCGAGCGCCATGCCGTCCGACATGGTGAGGATCTTGGCATCGACGACGTTGGCGCCGGCCAGCGCCAGCGCGCCCGAGAGCCGCGAGAACAGGCCGGGATGATCGGCGGTATAGACCACGATCTCGGTGACGGCGTGGCCGGTATCGACGCGGTGCTTGACGGTCAGCGGTGCCTGATCGCGATCCGCCTCGCGCATCAGCCGCGCGTGCCGCGCCTGCGCCTCGGGCTCGAACGCCTGCCAGTAATAGGGATAGGTCTTGCCGCGATAGGCATCGAACTCGGCGTCGGTGAAATCCGTCAGCAGATCGCGCACCGCCGCCTGCGCCGCCGCGGCCCGCGCCGCGCGGCCCTCGGCGACGGTGACGCCGCCCGACATCAGCTCCAGCGACAGGCTGAACAGCTTGCGTAGCAGCGCCGCCTTCCAGCCGTTCCAGGTCTTTGGCCCGACCGCGCGGATGTCGGCGATGGTCAGCATCAGCAGCAGCTTCAGCCGCTCCGGCGATTGCACCTGCGCGACGAAGCCGCGAATGGTTTCCTCATCGTCGAGATCGAGCTTCTGGGCGGTATTGCTCATCAGCAGGTGCCAGCGCACCAGCCACGCCGTCGCCTCGGTCTCCTCCGCGGTGAAGCCGAGACGCGGCCCCAGCTTTTCCGCGACCTCGGCGCCGAGCACCGAATGATCGCCGCCGCGCCCCTTGGCGATGTCGTGCAGCAGCGTCGCGAGATAGAGCACGCGGCGCGAATCGATGGTCGGCACGATCTCGGTCGCGAGCGGCAATTCCTCCTTGAACACGCCGGTCTCGATCTTGTTGAGGATGCCGATCGCCATCAGCGAATGCTCGTCGACCGTATAGGTGTGATACATGTCGTACTGCATCTGCGCGACGACGCGGCCGAAATCCGGCACGAAGCGGCCGAACACGCCGGCCTCGTTGAGGCGGCGCAGGGTCGTCTCCGGGTCCTGGCGCGCGGTCAGCATCGCCACGAACAGGCGGTTGGCCTCGGGATCAGCGCGCAACTTGGCATCGATCAGCTTCAATGATTGGGTAATGAGCCGCAGCGCATGCGGGTGGATATCAAGATCATGCTCCTGTGCCACCTGAAAGAGGCGCAGGAAATTCACCGGATCATCATGGAATGCATTGTCCGATGCAACGTCGAGCCGGTCGTTATCGACGACGAAGCCTTCGAACGCCTTGCGCCGGCTGCCCCATTTGCGCCAGGAAAAGCGCGATGGCTTCTGCTGCTGATCCTCCAGCAGTGCGCAGAAGATGCGGGTCAGATCGCCAATATCCTTGGCGGTCAGGAAATAATGCTTCATGAACCGCTCGACGCCCATGCTGCCGGCGCGGTCGGTATAGCCCATCAGCTTGGCGACCTCGCGCTGGCGGTCGAAGGTCAGCCGGTCCTCGGCGCGGCCCGCCAGGAAATGCAGATGGCAGCGCACCGTCAGCAGAAAATCCTGGGCATTGTCGAACCGTTTCGCCTCCTCGGCCGACAGCACGTCGCGCTCCACCAGCTTATCCACCGCATCGACGCGATAGATGTATTTCGCGATCCAGAACAGGGTGTGGAGATCGCGCAGCCCGCCTTTCGATTCCTTGACGTTGGGCTCGACCAGATAGCGCGAATCGCCCAGCCGCGCATGGCGCTCGTCGCGCTCCTTCAATTTCGCTTCGAGGAATTGCGGCGCGCTGCCCTTGATGATGTCGTTCTCGAACCGCTTCTTCAGATCGAGAAACAGCACCTGCTCGCCGGTCAGATAGCGCGCCTCGAGGAGCGCGGTGCGGATCGTCACATCGTCCTTGGCGCGCTGTATCGAATCGGCGACCGAGCGGGTGGCATGTCCGACCTTCAGTCCCAAATCCCACAGCACATAGAGCATGTATTCGACGAGTTGCTCGGTGTGCGGCGTCGATTTATAGGGCTGGAGGAACAGGAGATCGATGTCGGAATAGGGCGCCAGCTCGCCCCTGCCATAGCCGCCGACCGCGATCAGCGCGATGCGCTCGCCCTGGGTCGGGTTGGCCAGCGGATAGATCGCCGAGAGCACGAATTCATGGAGCGCGCGCACGATCTGATCCACCAGGAAGCATAATTCGCGCGCCGCCTCGGTGCCGCGATTGTTCCGGTCGAACCGCGCGCGCACCGTGGCGCGGCCGGCGTCGAGCGCCGCCTTGAGGATGGCGGCGACTTTGGCGCGGGGCGGCTCGCCATGCTGGACCAGCGCCTCTAGCTCGTCGGCAAGCACACGCCGATCCACGATCTCACGCTGGCGCGGAATCTGACTCATACCCGTCATCTTAACCGGCCGGCCACGATTGCGCCACCGGAGCCCGCGAAATCTTGACCGAAACATGGTCGAAACCGGCCGATCACGCCGCCGGCGGGGCTTTGTCGCCACAATCGGAACGGGGCCTTCGAAGGCGGGGTTACCCGAGATAGGCGAATGATCGGCGCCATCTCAATTCTTACTTAACAGGTTCGCGTTATGAAGAGATCGGTTCAAAAGCTCGGTAAACCTCGGGTTTACCAAGAGAACAGCGAAGGGCAGCCTGTGGATACCCTAGAACGGATGGCTCGAAACACGGCAAGCGGCGGTACGACCGACACGCTGACGACGATCGGCGGGGTGGCCGCGCTGACAACCATCATTCTCGGCGGCATCGCTATCGCGGCGGGCTTTCTCGCCCCGGGCCTGACGCTCGCCGGCTCGTTGCCGAGCACCGCGACCGGCGCCCATCCGTGGATCGTCGATGGCGGCAGCGAGGTCGCGACCGACCTGCCGTGGCGCCTCCAGATCACCGTCGAATATATCGCGATGGGCCTCGCCGCCATCGCGCTGATGCTGCGCTTCGGCAAAGTGTGGCTCACCAAGTTGCAGGATTGGTACGAGACCGGCGCGCGGCCGGACGCGGTGCAGGGCGTCGAGCCGGAGCCGGAGCCGCAGATTTCGCAATTTCCCCAGCCGCTGCGCCGGCCGGGCGCGGGCAAAAATCCGCGCAAGGACGGTCGCCGGCTACACCCCGCCTGAGGGCAATAAACTCTTAAGCCGGTAGATCAGTTCCAGCGCAGCCATCGGGGTCAGCGCGTCGGGCTCAACCCCGGCCAGCGCCTGGTCGAGCGGCGACGGGCCGGTGGACGCCGTCTTCTTCGGCGGGTTGGCACTGAACAGCGGCAGATCATCGGCGAGTCGCGCCAGCACGCCGCTCTGTTCGCCGCTTTCGAGCAATGTCAGCACCGCCTCGGCGCGCCCGATCACCGAAGCCGGCAGGCCCGCCAGCTTCGCGACATGGACGCCGTAGGAGCGGTCGGCCGACCCCGCCGCGACCTCGTGCAGGAACACCACCTCGCCCTGCCATTCCTTGACCCGCATGCTGAAGCAGGAAAGATCGGCCAGCTTGGCGGCGAGCGCGGTCAACTCGTGGTAATGCGTCGCGAACAGCGCGCGACAGCGATTGACGTCGTGCAGATGCTCTACCACCGCCCAGGCGATGGAGAGGCCGTCGAAGGTCGCGGTGCCGCGCCCGATCTCGTCGAGGATGACGAGGGCGCGGGGCGACGCCTGATTGAGGATGGCGGCGGTCTCCACCATCTCGACCATGAAGGTGGAGCGGCCGCGCGCCAGATCGTCGGCGGCGCCGACCCGGCTGAACAGCCGGTCGACGATGCCGAGCCGCGCCGCTTCCGCCGGCACGAACGAGCCCATCTGCGCCAGAAGCGCGATCAGCGCGTTGGCACGCAGGAAGGTGCTCTTGCCCGCCATGTTGGGACCAGTCAGCAGCCACAGCCGCCGCCCCGCCGTCAGCGCGCAATCATTAGCGACGAAGCCGGCATCGTCGCCGCGGCGCAGCGCCTGCTCCACCACCGGATGGCGGCCGCCGGTGACGGCGAAATCCAGCGAATCGTCGATCAGCGGCCGGCAATAGCGTTCGGCGGCGGCGAGCGCCGCCAGCGCGCTGGTCACGTCAAGCTGGGCCAGCGCCCGCCCGCCGCGCGCGATCTCCTCCGCCCGCGCCAACGCCTCGGCAACGAGATCGGCGAAGATTTTCTGCTCCAGCGCCACCGCGCGCTCCGCCGCCGAAGCGATGCGCGCCTCGAGTTCGCCCAGCTCGACAGTGGCGAAGCGCATCGCGTTCGACATGGTCTGGCGGTGGATGAACGCGGCGCCGAGCTTCGGCGCGTTAGCGGCCGTGACCTCGATATAATAGCCGAGCACATTGTTGTGGCGGATCTTGATGCCGGCAATGCCGGTCTCGGCGGCGTAGCGCGCCTGCAATTCGGCGACGAGGCGCCGGCTGTCGTCGCGCGTCAGGCGCAGCCGGTCCAGCTCCTCCGAGTAATAGGCGGCCACGAAGCCGCCATCGCGGATGGCGAGCGGCAAATCCGGCGCCAGCGCGCGGCGCAGAAGCTCAGTCAGCACGCCGTGCTCGCCGAGATCGTCAGCCACAGCGGCGAGCTCGGGCGGCGCCTCGGCCGGCAGGCGCGGGCGCAGCGCCATCGCCTGGTCCAGCGTGTCGCGCAGGCAGGCGAGATCGCGCGGGCCGCCGCGCCCCAGCGCGAGCCGCGCCAGCGCGCGCTCGATGTCGCCGGTCTGGCGCAGGCCGTCGCGCAGATCGTCGCGCAGCCGCGCCTCCGTCACCAGATAGCCGACGGCGTCGAGCCGCGCCGCGATCGCGGCGGGATCGGTCAGCGGCATCGCGAGCCGCTCCGCCAGGAGGCGCGCCCCCGCGCCGGTGACGGTGCGGTCGATGGTGGCGAGGAGGCTGCCCTTGCGCACGCCGGACAGCGTCTCGGTCAGCTCGAGATTGCGCCGTGTCGCCGGGTCGATCTCCATCACCGCGTCGGCGGCCAGCCGGCGCGGTACCCGCAGCAGCGGCAGACGTCCCAACTGCGTCAGGCGCACATAATCGAGCAGCGCGCCGCCCGCCGCGAGTTCGGCGCGCGCGAAATCACCGAAGCCGTCGAGCACGCGCACGCCGTAAAATTCCTCGAGGCGCTTGCGCCCGTTCTCGCTGTCGAAGCGCGGGCCGGGCAGCGGCGTCAGCGCCGATTTCCAGTCGGCGAACAGCGCGGCGAGGTCGGGCCGCTCGACGAGTCGCTCGGGAACCAGCAGCTCGCCGGGGCCGATCCGCGATAAAACCGCCCCCAGCCCGGGCGCTGCCAGCGACTGCAGATGGAAGGCGCCGGTCGAGAGATCGAGCCACGCCAGCGCCAGCGCGCCACGCGCCTCCGCCAGCGCCGCCAGGTAGTTGTTGCGCCGCGCCTCGAGCAGCGAATCCTCGGTCAGCGTGCCCGGTGTGACGATGCGCACGACATCGCGCCTAAGTGCCGCTTTCGGGCCGCGTTTGCGCGCGTCGGCCGGATCTTCCATCTGCTCGCACACGGCGACGCGAAAGCCGGCGCGGATGAGCCGCGCCAGATAATTTTCCGCCGTGTGCACCGGCACGCCGCACATCGGAATATCGGCGCCGCGATGCAGCCCGCGCTTGGTCAACTGGATGTCGAGCGCCGCCGCCGCCTTCACCGCGTCGTCGAAAAACAGTTCATAGAAATCGCCCATGCGGTAAAATAGAAGATAGTCGCGATGCCGTTCCTTGATGGCGAGGTATTGCGTCATCATCGGCGTCGCCGGTTCCGCGGCGGGCACATCGGAATTTGTGTCGGGTGAAACCCGTATTGCGGTATCGTTCATGGGAAGCGGCTCGGCTGGCATCGCTACGCTAGCACGCCGTCCGATTATCCGGAAATGGCACGAGACCTTCGGGGAGATCGAAGAAATGGCGACAGCCAAGCAGTCCAAGTCACGCAAATCCGCCGCGGCCGGAACCAAAGCTCCGACCAGGGCTGCCGCCAAGGCACCCGCCAGGGCTTCCGCGAAGTCACCCGTCCGGGCGAAGAGCAAGCCACCGGTGAAGCGCGGCGCGGCCGCGAAATCGAGCGCGGCAAAATCCAAAGCCGCAAAATCCATGGGCGCCAAGCGCGGGGCGGCGGCAAAGACCGGCACCGCCAAGCGCGGCGCGACCAAGGCCGCGACCAAGCCAACCCGCAAGCCGGCGCGCGGCAAGACACCCGCCCGCGCGGCGGCGGCGCGCAAGACCGCCCCCGCCAAATCGGCGCGCGCGACCAAGAAGAGCGCCGGCGCCGCGGCGATGAAGCGATCGGCACCGGCGGCGAGCCGGCGCAAGGTTGCTGCGAAGCCCGCGCCACGGCGCGCCCGGGCGATCAAGGCGCCGGCCCCGGCAATGGCGATGATGCCGGTCACGGAACCGACCGCGATGAACGACGCACCGCCCGCCATCGAGGCTGCCCCGGCCGACGCCGGCGTTGCGATGAGCGACGGGGCCGCCGAGGGCGCGGACCGGACCTAGCGTGGTCGCCGAGACGCGCGAGGCGGTCGCATCCTTCGCCACGCAGGCGGCCTTCCGCACCGCGGTCAGCCGCTTGCTGGTGGCGGGTTTCGCGCCGACCGACCTCTCGGTGCTGGCGAGCCACGATTCGCTGGAGGTGGCGGGGCGCGTCCCCGCCTATCCGGCGGCGCCCGAGCAATCGCTGATGGCGGGACTGACCGAGGATGCGAATTACCTCGCGCCGCTGCAGATCGCGGGCTTCTCCGCGCTGTCCGGCGGGCCGATCGGCGCCGCCTTCGCGGCGATCGTGACGGCGGGGCTAGGCGGCATGGCGCTGCGCGACGCCATCGGTCGGTTTGTCGCCAATCGGCACAGCACCGATTACGCCGCCGCGCTGGAGGCGGGGGCGGTGCTGTTATGGGCCCGGGTCGATGGCTCGGCCCTCGATGAGGGGCCGCGCGACACCACCGCGCTGGCCATCCTGACCGCGTGCGGCGGCCGCGATGCCCACCTGAATGTCCGCGCCGGTACACCGGACCATTACACCGAAATAGTCACAAAATAAGCACAATCCGCCGGTTGCCGCCGGTGGTTTTTCGGCGATATGATCGCGCTTGCGCGGGACCCCACCAGCGCGGCGACGGGCCCCCCTGTCGCGAGGCGGGTTGGGTCGCCGGCGCTGTGGATCGCCACATTGTGGATCGACGCCCCGTGGATCGACGCCCCCTGAACCCGCCGGCCGCGTCGGGACCGCCCGACGAAGCCTCCGATGGCAATTCGCACAGCCAGCTCATCGGGCTGTTGTTGCGCCGTACTCGCGAGAGCCGCCATATCGCCCTGGCTGATGCCGCGGCGACCCTGCGGCTGCGCATCGACTATCTCGAAGCGATCGAAAAATGCGCCTATGAGCGCCTGCCCGGCCCGGCCTATGCGGCCGGATTCATCCGCGGCTATGCCGAGTATCTCGGGCTGGATGGCGGCGAGGCGGTGCGCCGCTTCAAGCGCGAGGTCCAGGGCGGCGACGCGCCGAAGGGGCTGGCCCTGCCCGTGCCCATCGCCGAGCATAGCATTCCCGGCGGGCGCCTCCTGGTGACGGCGCTGGTGCTGGCGGTCTGCGGCTATGGGCTGTGGTATTATCTGTCGAGCGGCAACGACATCCACCCCGAAACCGTGGTTTCGGTGCCCGAGGCGCTGCTGAATCCGACCGAACCCGGCCCCGGCGGCGATCCGGCCTCGCCGGGCGAGGCGCGGGCCTCGGTCCCGGCGCGGCCGCCGGCGGTGCCGACATCAAGCCTGCCGCCCGGCGCCGAGTCCGCCGCCGCCCTGATCGGCGATGCCGCGCCCCCCGCCCCGTCCGGCAGCTCGCCGGACGAGAAGACCGCCGCCCTGACGCCGCCGCCCGCCGATCCGACGGGGACCGAGACCGGCCCCTCGCCAGCGACCGCCGACGCGGCGCTGGGTCCCGATGCCCCGGCGCCGGGCCATGTGTTCGGGGTCGGCGATGGGCCGGCGCGGATCGTGATGCGCTTCACCAGCGATTGCTGGATTCAGATCAAGGATGCCAAGCAGGATATCGTGTTCGGCAAGCTGCTTCATGCCGGCGATGTCTACCGCGTCCCCGATCAGGCCGGATTGAGCATGCGGGTCGGCAATAGCGACGGCTTCATCATCTGGGTCGATGGCAAGATCGCCACCCTGCCGCCCGCCAGCTCGCGGGTGCGCAACATCGCGCTCGACCCGACGCAACTGGCCGGCAGCGCCGGCCCGCCGCTCGCCCCGGTCCCGGCGGCGGTCACTGCCCCGGCGCCGCCGCCCCCCTCGGTACAGCCCGAGAACGATTAGCCGCATGGCGGCCGCCGGTGCCGGGTCTTTTGCCGTGCCGCGAAAAGGACTATGTATCCGGCGAGTGCAGGTTGAGACCGAGGCGAAGCGATGAGCGTGCGTCCCTATCGCGATATTCAGCGGCGCAAGAGCCGCCAGATTCATGTGGGATCGGTGCCGGTCGGCGGCGACGCGCCGATCACCGTGCAGACCATGACCAACACGCTGACCCACGATGTCGAGGCGACGGTGGCGCAGATCCTTGCCGCCGAGGCGGCCGGCGCCGACATCGTGCGGGTTTCCTGCCCCGACCAGGAATCCGCGCTGGCGCTGAAGCAGATCGTACCGCGCGTGCACGTCCCGATCGTGGCCGATATCCATTTCCACTATAAGCGCGCGATCGAGGCGGCCCAGAGCGGCGCCGCGTGCCTGCGCATCAATCCCGGCAATATCGGCTCGGCCCAGCGCGTCAAAGACGTGGTGCAGGCCGCCAAGGATCATGGCTGCTCGATGCGGATCGGCGTCAATGCCGGCTCGCTGGAGCGCGATCTCCTCGAAAAATACGGCGAGCCGTGCCCCGAGGCGATGGTCGAAAGCGCGCTGACCCACGCCAAGATTCTCGAGGATCATGATTTCCGCGAGTTCAAGATTTCGGTGAAGGCGTCGGATGTGTTCCTCGCCGTCGCCGCCTATCAGCAACTGGCCGATGCCTGCGATTATCCGCTCCATCTTGGCATCACCGAGGCGGGCGGCATGATGACCGGCTCGGTCAAGTCGGCGATCGGCATGGGCTCGCTGCTGTGGGCCGGGATCGGCGACACCATCCGCGTCTCGCTATCGGCCGACCCGGTGGAGGAAGTCCGCGTCGGGTTCGAGATTCTGAAGGGTCTCAATCTGCGCCGGCGCGGCGTCACGGTGATTTCGTGCCCGTCCTGCGCGCGCCAGCAATATGAGGTCATCAAGACCGTTCAGGCGTTGGAACAGCGCCTCGCCCACATCACCACCCCGATGACCCTGTCGGTGATCGGCTGCGTCGTCAACGGCCCCGGCGAGGCGCGCGAGACCGATATCGGCTTCACCGGCGGCGGCAACGGCACGCATCAGGTCTATGTCGCGGGCGTACCGCACCACCGCCTGAAAGACGAGAGCATCGTCGATCACCTGGTCGCCATGGTCGAAAAGAAGGCCGCCGAAATCGAAGCCGCCAAAGCAAAGGAAACCGCCGCGGCGGAATAATTAGCGGTCTGCAGGCGCATCGTGCGTGCTTCGAGACGCATGCTTCGCATGCTCCTCAGCATGAGGTAGAGTTTTTAGATGGCACAAAGAAAAATCCTCAGCCTGAGGAGCGGCCGAAGGCCGCGTCTCGAAGGCCGCACCATTTTCATCCAGCCATAATCCATGCCCGCCTTGCAGCCGGCGCGCGGCACCCAGGATATTTTGCCCGAGGCGATGCGGCGCCACCGCGCCGTTATCGACGGCGCGCGCGCCGTCGCCGGCCGCTATGGTTTCGAGGAGATGGCGACGCCGATCTTCGAATTTACCGAGGTGTTTTCGCGCCCGATCGGCGAAGCGACCGACATCGTGTCGAAGGAGATGTACACCTTCAAGGATCGCGGCGAGGAAGAGGTCACGCTGCGACCCGAGAACACCGCCGGCGTGGTGCGCGCCGTCATCTCCAACGGGCTGACGCAGAGCCTGCCGCTGAAATATTTCTATGCCGGGCCGATGTTCCGCTATGAGCGGCCGCAAAAGGGGCGCTTTCGCCAGTTCCACCAGATCGGCGCCGAGCTGATCGGCGCCGCGACCCCCGAGGCCGATGTCGAGATGATCGCGCTCGGTGCCGACATTCTCGACGCGCTTGGCGTCCTTACCGATTGCGTGCTGCACCTCAACACATTGGGCGACACCGAATCGCGCCTCGCCTATCGCGGCGCGCTGGTGGATTATTTTTCCGCGCGGCGCGACGGGCTGTCCGAGGACAGTCGGCGCCGGCTGGAGCGCAATCCCCTGCGCATTCTTGATTCGAAGGATGCGGGCGACATCGCCATCAATGCCGACGCGCCCGCCTTCGATCGCTATCTCACCGCCGCGGCGCGCGATTTCTTCACGCGGGTGCGCGCGGGGCTCGACGCGATCGACATTTCCTACACGCTCGACCCGCGTCTGGTGCGCGGCCTCGATTACTATTGCCATTCGGCGTTCGAATTCGTGACGGAATCGCTGGGCGCGCAAGGCACGGTGTTGGGCGGCGGGCGCTATGATGGGCTGATGAAGCTGATGGGCGGGCCGGATGCGCCTGCCGTCGGCTGGGCGGCCGGGGTCGAGCGCCTGGCGCTGTTGATCGCCGAGCCGCCGCCGCCGCCGCGTCCCATCGCGATGATCGCGCTGGGCGAGGCGGGCCAGGACAAGGCGATGGTGCTGGCGCGCGATCTGCGCCGCGACGGCTTCACCGTCGATCTCGGCTATTCCGGCAACCTCAAGCGGCGCATGCAGCGCGCCAACAAGATCGCGGCGCGCGCCGCCGTGATTCTCGGCGACGATGAATTGGCACGCGACGCGGCGATGTTGCGCAACCTCGATACCGGCGAGCAGGTCGAGGTGCCGCTGGCGGAATTGAAGGATCGTCTCGCGCCCTTCCGCTAGTGGCGCCATGACCGGCGCCGCCCTGACGATCGTCGGCCTCAATCACCGCTCGGCGCCGCCCGAATGGCGCGAGCGCTTCGCCTTGATCGAGGCGGCGCAAGAAGCCTTCGCCGCCGAATTGGGCGACGGCATGCTGTTGGCGACCTGCGATCGCATCGAGCTGATTTCCGACGCCGGCGAGCCGCCACGCTGGCGCCCGCTGCTGGCGGCGCGTCTCGGCGTCGGCGAACCCGAGCTGGCGCCGCTGCTCTATCGCCATGACGGCGCCGCCGCGCTGAACCATCTCTTCGCGGTGGCGAGCGCGCTCGACAGCCAGATCATCGGCGAGCCGCAAATCCTGGGCCAGATCAAGGCGGCGCACCGGGCGGCGGCGGATCGCGGCCGGGTCGGCGCCGGGCTGGAGGCGGCGCTGAGCGCGGCCTATGCCGCGGCGCGGCGGGTGCGGCGCGAGACCCGCATCGCCGAGCGCCCGGTCTCGATCGCGGCGGCGGCATTGAGCCTCGCGCGCGACATTCACGGCGACCTCGCGGGCAGCGCGGTGCTGCTGCTCGGCCCCAGCGAAATCGGCGCGCTGATGGCCGAGCATTTCATCCGCGCCGGCATCGGCAGCCTCATCGTGTGCGGGCCGGCGCCGCGCGCGCCGCAAGCGGCGGCGCGGTTCGGCGCCAACCGGCTCGACCTTGCCGAGCTCGACGACGCGCTGGCGGCGGCCGATATCGTCATCGCCGCGCTGGCCAGTGGCCGCGCGGTGGTGACGGCGGCCGGGGTCGGCGCGGCGCTGCGGCGCCGGCCGTCGCGGCCGATTTTCATCGTCGATGCCGGCTTTCCCCCCGATGTCGAGCCGGCGGTCGACGAGATCGACGGCACCTTCCTCTACGATCTCGGCGACCTCGAGCGGCGGGCGCTCGACGGCCGCGCCGGCCGCGAGGCGGAGGCGGTCGCGGCGCGGCGCATCCTGGCCGAGGAGGTGGCGGCCTTCGCCCGCCGCCAGGACGAGCGGCGCGCGGTGCCGGCGGTGGCGGCGCTGCGGGCGCATGCCGAGCGGCTGCGCCAGGCGGCGCTGGCCGAGGCCGGCGGCGATGCCGAGGCGGCGACGCGGCTCTTGATCAACCGTTTGCTACACGATCCATCCGAAGTGCTGCGGGAATGGGCGGGGAATGATACCGATATGAACCAGAATGATACCCTGTTGAGACGCCTGTTCCGCCTCGGCGGCGACGAAGGAGAACCAAGTTGAGCCTATCCGACCTGCTGTCCCATCGGCTCGACAAGCTGGTCGCGCATCATGGCGAATTGAGCGCGCAGCTCGGCGATCCCGGCCTCGCCGGCGGCGCCATCGCCAAGTTGGCCAAGGAATATAGCGACCTCACACCGATGGTCGAGACCATCGACGCGCTGCGCCGGGCCGAGGCCGAACGCCAGGAATTGCAGCCGCTGGTGACCGGCGGGGATGCCGAGATGCGCGAACTGGCGCAGGGCGAGATCGCCGCGCTCGACCGGAAAATCCCCGAGCTGGAACAACGTATCAAGGTGCTGCTGCTGCCCAAGGACGAGGCCGACGAGCGCAACGCCATCCTGGAGCTGCGCGCCGGGACCGGCGGCGACGAGGCGGCCCTGTTCGCCGGCGAATTGTTCCGCATGTACCAGCGCTATGCCACCTTCAAGGGCTGGAAGTTTGAGATCATGGACCTGTCGGAGACCGGCATCGGCGGCTTCAAGGAGGCGATCGCGTCGATCACCGGGCGCGGCGTGTTCGAGCGGCTTAAATTCGAATCGGGCGTTCACCGCGTCCAGCGCGTGCCCGAGACCGAGAATAGCGGCCGCGTCCACACCTCCGCCGCCACCGTGGCGGTGCTGCCCGAGGCGGAGGAAGTCGATATCAAGATCGACGAGAAGGATCTACGCATCGACGTGTTCCGCTCCAGCGGGCCGGGGGGGCAATCGGTCAACACCACCGACAGCGCGGTGCGCATCACCCACATTCCAACCGGCCTCGTGGTGTCGCAGCAGGACGAGAAGTCCCAGCACAAGAACAAGGCCAAGGGCATGAAGGTACTGCGCGCCCGGCTCTATGAGCGCGAGCGCCAGCAGAAAGCCGACGTGCGCGCCGCCTCGCGCAAGAGCCAGGTCGGCTCAGGCGATCGGTCGGAGCGCATCCGCACCTATAATTTTCCGCAAGGCCGGGTCAGCGATCACCGCATCAATCTGACGCTCTACAAGATCGACAAGGTGATGTCGGGCGAGGCACTGGACGAGATCATCGACCCGCTGATCGCCGAGGATCAGGCCGAGCGTCTCGCCGAGGAGACATGACCGAAGGCGCGGCGCTGACCGAAGCCGCCGCGCGGCTGGCCGCCGCCGGCATCGAGGAGCCGCGGCGCGAGGCGCGGCTGCTGCTCGGACTGGCGCTTAAGCGCGGGGTGGAATCGCTGCTGCTCTCGGCCGACCGGCCGCTCGCCGGTAATGACGCGGCGCGCTTCGCGGCGCTGATCGCGCGGCGCGTCCGGCACGAGCCTTATGCGCGCATCGCGGGGAAGCGCGAATTCTGGAGCCACGAATTCCTGCTTTCGCCGGATACGCTGGATCCGCGCCCCGACAGCGAAACGCTGATCGAGGCGGCGCTGACGCTGATCCCCGACCGCGCGGCGCCGCTGGAGATACTGGATTTCGGCACCGGTAGCGGGGCGCTGTTGCTGGCGCTGCTGGCCGAGCTGCCAAACGCAAGCGGCCTCGGCATCGACATCGCACCCGGCGCCGTCGCGACGGCGCGACGGAATGCCGCGGCACTCGGCCTCGCGGCGCGGGCCCGATTCGTCGGGGGAAATTGGGGGCAAGGTGTCACCGAGCCGGCCGATGTAATTCTTGCCAACCCGCCCTATATACCCTCCGCGGAACTGAGCAGCCTCGCGCCCGAGATTGTCGATTTCGATCCGCGCCTGGCGCTCGATGGCGGGGCCGATGGGCTTCGGGCTTATCGCGAAATGGCGCCGGATCTGGCGCGGCTACTGAAGAAATCGGGCATCGCGCTGTGCGAGATCGGTGCCGCGCAAAGCGCCGCGATTATCGAAATTATGTCGCGCGCCGGTCTCGAATTGGTCGCAAAGCGATGCGATCTTGTTGGTTGGGAACGTTGCTTGGTTTTCGCGACGCGAACAGGTTGAAGAGTTTGCCGCGATAAAACCCTGATGAATCAAAAAATAGTTGGAATGTCAGGGTTTTCTTAATAGGGTATGTACTTGATGAGAGGGAGCCAAAGGCTCCGCGCCTTCGGGACGCCGGTCACCATCCCCAACCGAAATCGTTCGATCCGCCCTAGGCGGTTACGAAGCGGGGATCAATCGAAAGAGCTAATATATCGATGATGTCGTATCGCGATTTCAAAGGTGGCACGAGGCCTGGCCAAAACAAACGTTCCCGCAACCGCAATAATAATGGTGGCGGCGGTGGCGGTGGCGGCGGGGGACAACAGCAACAGAACGGCAATCGTCCGCGTCTGCCAAACCGGGTTCAGACCTTCGATTCGTCCGGACCCAATGTGAAGATTCGCGGCAACGCCTATCAGGTGTTCGAACGCTATGTCGCGATGGCCCGCGAAGCGGCCACCGCCGGCGATCGCATCGCGGCCGAGAATCTCTATCAGCATGCCGAGCATTATTTCCGCCTGATGAACGCGGATGGGCAGGGCAATCAGCTGTCCGCGCCGCGGCCGATGACGCCCGCCGACACCGAGATGATGGGCAATGACGGCGACGGCGATGATGAGCCGAACCGAAACGAAGCCGAATCGGTATCGACCGCGCCCCAGCCGCAAAATCACGATCCGGACAATCCGCAGGACGAATAGCGGCTGGGATAAATCCATGACCGTGCATAATCCCGCCGCCGTGCATAAGCCGGGTGGCCTCTATAGCCATGCCATCGAAACCAGGCCCGACGTGCGCTGGCTGCATTGCGCCGGCCAGATCGGCGTCGCCCCCGACGGCGGCATCCCCGAGACCTTCGAGGCACAGGCCGAGCAGGCCTGGACCAATCTGCTGGCGGTGCTCGCCGCCGCCGGCATGGGCGTGGACAATATCGTCAAGGTCACTCATTTCCTGGTCAGGGCGCCCGATATCGCCGCCTATCGGCCGATCGTCGCCCGCTTTCTTGGCGAGGCCCGGCCAGCCTCGACCATGTTGGTGATCCAGGCGCTGGCCCGCCCGCAATATCTGATCGAGGTCGAGGCCATCGCCGCGGCGTAGCCGCCACAATTTTTCCCGTCTTGCCTTGCGTGGGCACGGCTCAAACCCATATCGATTGGTGAGGGCAGGCTGATTGCCTCCATGAGGGATCCGCCCGCCGGTCGAGAGGGATTGCCATGGATTTTGAGAAATATACCGAGCGCTCCAAGGGCTTTGTCCAGGCGGCACAGACACTGGCCCAGCGTCGCGGGCACCAGCAGCTGACGCCCGAACATCTTCTGAAAATTCTGATCGACGATAAGGAAGGACTCGCGGCCAATCTGATCCGCGCCGCGGGCGGCGATCCGAACCAGGTTCGCATCGCCAACGATGCCGCGCTCGACAAGCTGCCCAAGGTCGAGGGCGGCAGCGGCCAGCTCTATCTTTCAACCGAGATGAATCGGCTGTTCGCCGAGGCGGAAAAGGTCGCCGACAAGGCCGGCGATTCCTATGTCACCGCCGAACGCTTGCTGCTGGCGCTGACGCTGGCCAAGGGCACCCCCGCCGCCCAAGCGCTGGCGGCGGCCGGCATCAACGCGCAGAACCTGAACCGGGCCATCGAGGACATCCGCAAGGGCCGCAAGGCGGACTCGGCCTCGGCCGAGGCGAATTACGACGCGCTGAAGAAATATTCCCGCGACCTGACCGAGGCGGCGCGCGACGGCAAGCTCGATCCGGTGATCGGGCGCGATGAGGAAATCCGCCGCACCGTGCAGGTCCTGTCGCGCCGGACCAAGAACAATCCGGTGCTGATCGGCGAGCCGGGTGTCGGCAAGACCGCCATCGTCGAGGGGCTGGCGCTGCGCATCGCCAAGGGGGACGTGCCCGACAGCCTGAAGGAGCGGCGCCTGCTGGCGCTCGATCTCGGCGCGATGATCGCCGGCGCCAAGTTCCGCGGCGAGTTCGAGGAACGGCTGAAGGCGGTGCTGCAGGAAATCACCGCGGCCGCCGGCGAGATCATTGTCTTCATTGACGAGCTGCACACGCTGGTCGGCGCCGGCAAGGCCGAAGGCGCGATGGACGCCTCCAACATGCTGAAGCCGGCGTTGGCGCGGGGCGAGCTGCATTGCGTCGGCGCCACCACGCTCGATGAATATCAAAAGCATATCGAGAAGGACGCGGCGCTGGCGCGGCGGTTCCAGCCGGTGTTCGTCAGCGAGCCCTCGGTCGAGGACACCATCTCGATCCTGCGCGGCATCAAGGAAAAGTACGAGCTGCACCACGGCGTGCGCATCACCGACAGCGCGATCGTCGCGGCGGCGACGCTGTCGAACCGCTACATCACCGACCGCTTCCTGCCCGACAAGGCCATCGATCTGATGGACGAGGCCGGCGCGCGGCTGCGCATGGAGGCGGAATCGAAGCCCGAGGAGATCGACGAATTGGATCGCCGCATCATCCAATTGAAGATCGAGCGCGAGGCGCTGAAAAAAGAAAGCGACAACGCGTCGCGGGACCGTCTCGTCAAGCTCGAAGGCGAATTGACCGACGCCGAAAAGAAATCCGCCGACCTGACCGCCTTGTGGAAAGCGGAAAAGGAACAGATGGCCGGCGCCCAGAAGCTGAAGGAATCGCTCGACCAATCGAAGATCGAGCTGGAGCAGGCCCAGCGCAAGGGCGACTGGGCGCGCGCCGGCGAATTGACCTATGGCGTGATCCCCGAGATTGAGAAGAAATTGACGCTGGCCGAGAGCGCCGAGGGCGAGCGCATGATCGACGAGGCGGTGACGCCGGAGCATATCGCGGCCGTGGTGTCGCGCTGGACCGGCGTGCCGATCGACCGGATGCTGGAAGGCGAGCGCGCGAAGCTGCTGCAGATGGAACGGAATCTGGAACAGCGCGTCATCGGCCAGGACGAGGCGGTCGTCGCCGTCTCCCAGGCGATTCGTCGGGCCCGCGCGGGGCTGCAGGACCCGAACCGACCGATCGGCTCATTCCTGTTCCTCGGCCCGACCGGCGTCGGCAAGACCGAACTGGCGAAGGCGCTGGCCGAATACCTGTTCGACGATGACGGCGCGATGATCCGCATCGACATGTCGGAATATATGGAAAAGCACTCGGTCGCGCGGCTGATCGGCGCGCCGCCGGGCTATGTCGGCTATGAGGAAGGCGGCGCCCTGACCGAGGCGGTGCGGCGCCGGCCCTATCAGGTGATTCTGTTCGACGAGGTCGAGAAGGCGCATCCCGATGTGTTCAACGTCCTGCTGCAGGTGCTGGACGATGGCCGCCTGACCGACGGTCAGGGCCGCCGTGTCGATTTCAAGAACACGCTGATCGTGCTGACCTCGAATCTCGGCAGCGAGATTCTGGCGGCCCTGCCGGAGAACGGCAACATGGTCCTGGCGCGTGACCAGGTGATGCAGGTGGTCCGCAACGCGTTCCGGCCGGAGTTCCTGAACCGGCTCGACGAAATCCTGCTGTTCCGCCGCCTCAGCCGCGCCGATATGCGGGGCATCGTCGACATCCAGTTGCGGCGCCTGCAGAAGCTGCTCGACGATCGCAAGATCATCCTCGACATCGACACCAAGGCGCGCAATTGGCTGGCCGAAACCGGCTATGACCCGGTCTATGGCGCGCGGCCATTGAAGCGGGTGATTCAGCGCACCCTGCAAAACCCGCTGGCGGAACTGGTGCTGGCGGGCCGCGTCAGCGACGGCGAGACCATCGATGTGACTCTCGGCGATGGCGGCCTCGCCATCGCCAGCCACGCCGCCCAGGCGGTGGCGTAAACTGGCGGAGGGAGTGGGATTCGAACCCACGTTACGGTTTCCCGTAAACACGCTTTCCAAGCGTGCGCCTTCGACCGCTCGGCCACCCCTCCGCGACCCCTCACCAAGGCGGGGCGGCGCGGAGCCTAGAGTGCCGGTGGTTCCGAGGGAAGCGGTTTTGTGCCACCGCGATCCACCGTGGCGCGCATCGGCGCGAACCGGGCGCGCCGGACCCCTGGCCAAGCGATTTCGCGGCAGGCATAGTTCGCGCCGGAGACAGCGCCCATGACTCAGCCGGCCGATCCCCTGACCACCGACCTCGGCGGAATGTCGCATCGCGACGCGCTGCTGGCCACCATCGGCCCGGTGGCCGGCCTGACGATCGCCGATATCGGCTGCGGCGAGGGCGCGCTTGACCGCGAGTTGGCGGCGCGGGGTGCCATCGTCACCGGCTATGACCCGTTCATGCCCCCAACCGAGCGCGCGTCGCTGGGTGCGGGCTCGCATCAGATCCGCCGCGCCAACGCCGACGCGATACCGGCCCCCGACGCCTCGGTCGATCTGGTGCTGTTCGTCTTCTCGCTACATCATGTGCCGCGGGCGGGCCTTGCCGGCGCGATGGCCGAGGCACGGCGCCTGCTGCGCCCCGGCGGCCGGCTCTATGTCGCCGAGCCGGTGGCGCGGGGCCCGCACCAATACATCGTCGAGCTGTTCCATGACGAGACCGCGGTGCGCGCCGCCGCTAGCGCCGCGCTGGCGCAATTCGCCGCGCCGCGATTTGCCGAGCACCGCGTCGCGCGCTATGTCGAGGTCCGCCGCTATCCCGATTTCGATGTCTTCGCCGAACGCATGATCGCGAACATGCGTTTCAACGGCTATACCAGCGCGGCGGTGCTGGCGCCCGAGGTGCGGGATCGCTTCGCGGCGACGGCGGCAAGTCATGGCGGCGAATTCGAGCAACCGGTGCGCATCGATTTATTTACTTGAGGCGGCCCCGCGGTCGGTCAGCCGGATTTTCACGGTAAATTTCATCACACCGCGCCGCGATTACCAATAATTCATCAATAATCCCTGGGCAATGACGCGGCCGGTGTCTTTGGCGCACAAGATTTCGCATTAATTTTCGGCGTTAACTTTCTTATTTGCTGCGCGCCTCCTTTGTTTTGGCTAGATTAGCCGTTGAAAGACTTCAGAAAAAGAAACCACTAATTTAACAATATAGTTTCACCGATTCAGGTAAAACACAGCTAACGAGGGGCTACGCCTATGAGAATGATTGGTATCGCGCTTGCCAGCATCGTCATCGGAATTATCTCGGCGGTGATGGTGCTGACGATGTTTCCGTGGTTGAGCGAGGGGGGCTTCGCGCTGGTAGTGGTGATCGCGAGCGGCGCCGCCTTTTCCATTATTTCGTGGTTCAAGGCGGCCGCCGAAAATATTGAGGTCCGCGGCCACTACAGTTGGGACGGCCAGCCGCTGAAATAGCGCGCCGGGGCCAATCGCCGCGAGCGCCCATCCGGGCGCTCGCGGTTTCCCGCGCCAGAATCTCTTGCCCAAATCCCTTGCCATCGCGTTGTGCATCTGCACAATGATCCGCCGCCGCATCGCCCTCCGATGACGGTGGACAGCGTGGAAGGTTGCGGATGAAGCTGCTGGTCGCGGTAAAGCGCGTCATCGACTACAACGTCAAGATTCGCGTCAAGTCGGACCATTCGGGCGTCGAGACGGCGAACGTCAAAATGTCGATGAACCCGTTCGACGAGATCGGGGTCGAGGAAGCGGTGCGCCTCAAGGAAGCCGGCATCGTCACGGACATCGTCGCCGTCTCGCTGGGCCCGATCCAGGTGCAGGAAACGATCCGCACCGCGCTGGCCATGGGCGCCGATCGTGGCATCCTGGTCGAGACCGATGCCGAACTGCAGCCGCTGGCGGTCGCGAAGCTGTTGAAGGCCATCGCCGACAAGGAACAGCCGCGCCTCATCATTTTGGGCAAGCAGGCGATCGACGACGACAGCAACGCGACCGGCCAGATGCTGGCGGCGCTGCTGGGCTGGCCCCAGGGCACCTTCGCCTCGAAGCTCAAGATCGAGGGCGACAAGGCGGTGGTGACGCGGGAGGTCGATGGCGGGCTCGAGACCGAGGAATTGACCCTGCCGGCGCTGATCACCACCGATCTGCGCCTCAACGAGCCGCGCTATGCCTCGCTGCCCAACATCATGAAGGCCAAGAAAAAGACCATCGACAAGCTGACCCCCGCCGATCTCGGCGTCGATCCGGCGCCGCGCCTCGTGACGTTGAAGGTCGAGGAGCCGGCGAAGCGCGAGGCCGGCGTCAAGGTCAAGTCCGTGGCCGAGCTGGTCGACAAGCTGCATAACGAGGCGCGGGTGATCTGATGACGCTTCTAGTTCTGGCCGAGCATGACGGCGCGACGCTGAAGCCCGCGACGCTGAACGCGCTGGCGGCCGCCCACGCCGTCGGTGGCGATGTGCATCTTCTCGTCGCCGGCAAGGATTGCAGCGGCGCCGCGCAGGCGGCGGCGCAGCTCCAAGGCGTCGCCAAGGTGCTGCTGGCCGACGACGCGCTCTATGACCATTGCCTGGCCGAAGAAGTCGCCAATCTGGTGGTGAAACTGGCGCCCGGCTACACCCATCTCCTGGCGCCGGCCACCACCAATGGCAAGAACATTATGCCGCGTGTCGCGGCGCTGCTTGATGTCGCGCCGATCTCGGATATTTCGGGCGTGGTGTCGCCCGATACCTTCGTGCGCCCGATCTATGCCGGCAACGCGCTGGCGACCGTGCAGTCCAAGGACCAGATCAAAGTCATCACGGTCCGCGGCACCGCTTTTCCCGCCGAGGCCACGACGGGCGGAGCCGCGCCGGTCGAAAAGATCGATGCCACCGCGGCCGCCGGCCTGTCGCGGTTCATCGGTGCCGAACTCTCGAAATCCGAGCGGCCGGAGCTGACCAGCGCCAAGATTGTCGTGTCGGGCGGACGCGGCATGCAGAATGGCGATAATTTCAAGCTGCTCGAAAGCCTCGCCGACAAGTTGGGGGCGGCGGTCGGCGCCTCGCGTGCCGCCGTCGATGCCGGCTTCGTGCCCAATGATTACCAGGTCGGCCAGACCGGCAAGATCGTGGCGCCCGATCTCTATATCGCGGTCGGCATTTCCGGCGCGATTCAGCATCTCGCCGGCATGAAGGATTCGCGGGTCATCGTCGCCATCAACAAGGACGAGGAAGCGCCGATCTTCCAGGTGGCGGATTACGGGCTGGTCGGCGATTTATTCAAGATCGTGCCGGAGCTCGACGCCGAACTGGCGAAGCTCAAACGCTAGCAAAGGCCGCCATGACACTCGCCATCGACGACATTCGCAGCATCGGCATCATCGGCGCCGGCCAGATGGGCAGCGGCATCGCCCAGATCGCGTCGTTGGCCGGATATGATGTCCGGATGGCCGATATCAATGCCCAGGCCCTTGATGCCGCGGTCGCCAACATCACCAAGAACCTCGAACGCCAAGTGGCGCGCGGCAAGCTGGGCGAGGATGAGAAAAACACGGCGCTCAAACGCATCCACACCGGGACGGAGTTCAAAACCCTCGGCCAGTGCGATGTGGTGATCGAAGCCGCCACGGAGCGCGAGGAATTGAAGCGCGAGATTTTCATCAAGCTGGTGCCGGAGCTCAGTGCCAACGCCATCGTCGCGTCCAACACCTCATCGATATCGATCACGCGGCTGGCTGCCGCGACCGATCGGCCGACCCGGTTCATCGGCATGCATTTCATGAACCCGGTGCCGGCGATGCAACTGGTCGAGCTGATCCGCGGCATCGCCACCGACGATCCGACCTTTCAGACCATCCGCGCGCTCGCCATCAAACTCGGCAAGACACCGGTCGCGGCCGAGGATTTTCCTGCCTTCATCGTCAATCGCATCCTGCTGCCGATGATCAACGAGGCGGTCTATACCCTCTATGAGGGGGTCGGCTCGGTCGAGGCGATCGACGTCGCCATGAAGCTCGGCGCGCACCATCCGATGGGGCCGCTGGAGCTGGCCGATTTCATCGGCCTCGACACCTGCCTCGCGGTGATGCAAGTGCTCCATGAGGGGCTGGCCGATTCCAAATACCGGCCCTGCCCGTTGCTGGTGAAATATGTCGAGGCGGGCTGGCTCGGCCGCAAGGCCGGGCGCGGCTTCTACGATTATCGCGGCGAGAAGCCGGTGCCGACGCGCTAGAGTCTGATTCGTGTGGAAGGAATCGATTGGGGATTCCCCGGGGCATCGAATTCTGATTCAAGATGCTGGCTGTGGTGGAGGTCAGCATGGGA
>Ga0208357_1000313_pt1 | contig 39438 bp, 41 predicted proteins | sample NGESurdeep092012_6_FD_184487 | JGI IMG/M metagenome (GOLD analysis project Ga0208357, IMG submission 184487) | Arctic peat soil microbial communities from Barrow, Alaska - NGEE Surface sample F52-2 deep-092012 (SPAdes) | ecosystem: Environmental > Terrestrial > Soil > Wetlands > Peat ...
CGTATCGGAATGGAAATTAGAAATACGGATGGGAATGATCCTGTCAAACAATACATCACATCCGAAACAGGGAATGCTACTTTTCCGGTTGTAAAAGCCATCAATAAAAATTCAGTATTGGTTGCGTATACTGAAAGTGTGGGAGAAAGGGGTTATGTGAAATATAAGGTAGTGGAATTGTAAAATTATTTTTTCAATTTTTTTCATACAGTTTGATCCAGCTCTGCACACTTATTTTAGCAGCTAGTTTTCCAATTAGTTCAAAAGGGATATGTTCAGGCTTTTTAAAACGGATACAACTCATAACCCTATCCAATTTAGCTGATAAATGTTTTTTAGTTCATTTGTAAACCAGTGAAGCAAATTTCATAAAAGGCAACTGTAGCTTCGAATCGCAATGCTAAAAAAATATATTCAATAAAAAGCTTACCTTTTTAATCAAATTGATATAAGCTGATGATTTAATCAATTTGAGTAATACGATTATTATTTATTGTTTACCAATAATTAATTATTATATTGCATTCAAATTAGTGCAATGCTTAAAAAATACTTTAGCCTGATAGCATTATTTATTGCTATTGCAATTACTCTTTACTTTATTTTTTTCTTCTTTATTAATATGAGAATGTTTAGTTCAACAAAAACATCCAATGTTTTTCCTGCGTCTTTTTTGTATCTTCCAAATGATACTGCCTTTGGGGGAATATTTGCCCATATTCAGTTTAATGATTCACTTCCGTATTATGAATATAAACGTAAAGAAGACAGCCTAAACAGGATAACACAAGCGATGAAATTTAATAATAAAGGTCAGATTGGTACCTCAATATCAATGGGATTTTTAGGTGTTTGTACAATGATAGATGAAGTGGCAGATGGAGGGATTTTGGAAAAGGAGAAACCGGATAAAGGAAAACATTATTATCTGGAATTAGTCGGATACAACCTGGATCGTGATACAAAATTTTATATACACAATGATACTTATAATTTAGCTTATGCTAAATGGGATAGCATCAGAAAGGGGCAATTTGGTTCCACAAAAATTGGACACTATGAGAGCAAACAAATAAAAGTAAGATACGCTTCATATAACAAAAGTATATTGATCCCAATTTCAAAAAAACAATACCATTTTTTTATAGTTTCTTTAAATATTTTAATCTATTTAATCATATTCTTTATTGCCTATATTTTTATTGGATTACCTATTCAAATTCTCATTCGCATTTCAAAGGGAGATGCATTTAACGGGAAAAACATCCAAAGTTTTAAAATGATGTCAATTGTTTTATTCATATACATTTCGGTATTTACCTTCGGCCCCTATTTATTAAAGTTTATCTTTCGAAAAATAATTCCAACTGATTTCGAATTTCAATTTGTGTCCCAAACTTTTTTAGATAATATATATCCTTGCCTCACCTGCCTATGTTTATTCTTTATCAGTAAGGCTTTTAAAAAAGGGTATCAACTTCAAAAAGAACAAGACTTAACTATATGATATGCCAATAGTAGTGAATTTAGATGTGATGCTTGCTAAACGTAAGATGAGTTTGACAGAATTTAGCGAACGCATTGGTATTACGATTGCTAATATGAGCATTTTAAAAAGTGGAAAAGCAAAAGCTATTCGCTTTTCTACTCTTGAAGAAATTTGTAAAATATTAGATTGCCAACCGGGAGATATTTTAGAATACATGAATGTGAAGGATTACAAGAAATTAATGCGATAAATAAATCAATTGTTCTTATTGCATAGTCGTTTCTACGGCTTATTTTTATTTTAATGAGAAAACAGAAATTCGAATTTTAAAAATTTAACGCAAACGTTTGTTTCTTAAGTGTCACTACGTAAAACCTCCAATTGCTATTACTCTAAAGAATCTCGATAACAGATTTTCACTTTTATTTCCATATTTTCACTACTTAATTTTCTTCTATAAAATTTAAGCATGAATCAAGATCTGACTAATCAAAAACCAAATTACACTCCTCAAATTGTAATTATCGGAATCCTGTTTTTTATTTTTGGATTTGTAACCTGGCTGAACAGCACGCTCATTCCTTATTTACAAATCGCCTGTCAATTGCAAACTTCAGAAGCCGTGTTGGTTACTTTTGCATTTTATATTTCTTATGCGGTGATGGCATTTCCCTCATCATGGGTTTTGGGAAAAACCGGTTTTAAAAATGGGATGGTTTGGGGTTTAGTTCTAATGGCCATAGGTGCATTAATATTTATTCCTGCTGCGGAAACAAGAACTTATGGATTGTTTCTTACCGGGCTTTTTGTAATAGGAACCGGGCTTGCTTTGTTACAAACTGCATCCAATCCATATATTACTATTCTTGGTCCGATAGAAAGTGCGGCAAAAAGATTTAGCATCATGGGCATTTGCAACAAAGGTGCTGGGGCCCTTGCACCATTGGTTATGGGCGCCTTTTTACTTAAAGATTCAAATGCACTTATTGAAAGATTAAAGACAATGGATGTAACGCAAAAAGCCATTGCGCTTGACGAACTGGCATCCAGGGTAATTGTTCCTTATATTATAATGGCGGTAATACTTATAGCTCTTGCAGTGTTTATTTATTTTTCCGTTTTGCCTGAAGTGAAAGCGGAAGGCGAAACAGTTGTTGAAAAAGATACAATACACACCGATGGAAAAAGCATATTCAGTTTCCCTTATTTGTGGTTGGGTTTCATCGCACTTTTTTTATATGTAGGCGCAGAAGTAATGGCAGGAGATATCATTCAGATTTATGGAAAATCAATCGGCATCAGCCTTGATATTGCCAAACATTTTACTTCCTACACAATGATAGGAATGTTGATAGGATATCTTATAGGAATTGCTACCATACCCAAACGCATGTCACAAACTACCGCATTAAAAGGTTCTGCAATTCTTGGTGTGTTATTTACTTTGTTAGCCATCTTCACTTCAGGATACACTTCTGTATTATTTATTGCTTTACTGGGATTGGCCAATGCCCTTGTGTGGCCTGCTATCTGGCCATTGGCTTTACATGGGTTGGGAAGATTTACTAAAACCGGTTCTGCATTATTAATAATAGGAATAGCCGGTGGTGGCGTATTACCAAAAATTTGGGCTGCTCTCGGAAAAAACTTTGGCTATCAACAGGCATTCTGGATACTGGTTCCGTGTTATTTATTTATACTTTATTTTGCTACTTATGGCTATAAAATCGGCGTAAAGAATAGGGATGAAGTAAAAGCAATATGAGCGATCAGGAATCAGCTTTTAGGAATCAGCTTTCAGCAATCAGCAACCAGCTAGGAGCTCTTAGTAAACGAAGAAATAAAGAGTATTCCTGTGTTACAAAAATCCTGTTCGAACGGTATTCTAAACCAATAAACCAATTAACTAATTAACTAATAAAATGATCACCTGATTAATTCTTAAATTCGCATGCGAAAAAGTAATCAGATGCCGGACAAAAAGAATAGTGAAGAGAAGCCGGGCTTTTTAAATTTATTTCAGTGCAAATGTCCTCGATGCCGCATTGGCAATATGTTTATAAATAAAAAGCCATACTCAAAAGGATTCATGAAAATGCGCGAAACCTGTGAAGTGTGTGGGCAATATTTTGACATAGAAGTCGGATTTTATTATGGATCCGGTTATGTGAGTTATGGAATTACTTTAGCAATAAGTATAGTTACCTTTCTCACGTGGTGGTTACTTATCGGAATATCTTATAATGATAACAGAGTAATTTATTGGCTCATTTTGAATTCTATTTTCCTAATAATTTTACAGCCTGTACTCATGCGGATTTCAAGAACGATGTGGCTTGCAATGATTGTAAAGTATGATCCCGACTGGAGAATACATCCTGCAGAAATTCCTGAAAGAACCAATGAAGAGCAGAAAAATAATTGGTAAAAAATGTTGGGATTATTCTTCTGTCAATTGAATACCCGTTTTAGCGAAAGATATTTTATGTTGTTTATATAAATTTCCGGTTGTCATTTTAAAAGTTTTCTTGCTCATTCCAAAGAACGAATAAATATCTTCCGGCAAAGATTTATCATGATAAGGAAGGTACCCGTCGTTCTCTTTTAATAGTCGTAATATTTTTTCAGCTTCATCTTCAACCCTTGCATACCCTGGCTTTCCGGCTGCCACGTCTATCTTATTTTCGGGTAAAATATTTTTAATAAATCCTTTAAAGCGATCGCCGATAGAAATATTCCTATAAACTTCATTATTGTGTAAAATGCCTTTATGAATATTATTTATGATGACTTCATAACCAATATCAGTTTGACGATACACTATTAATTCCACCAAATCTTTTTCTTTTACAGTCAGGATTTCATTAGATAAAAAGGGTTCTAACTTTTCAGTAGCCGCGAGCCTTCCTGTCTTTTCGTCCATCACTATTTTCACAAGATATTCGCCATTGGGAACCATGTAATTTTTAATTTTTGATTTGGGAATAAAAAGATCTTTCATCAATCCCCAATCTAAAAAAGCTCCCTGGTGTGTTACATTCACCGCTTTTAGCTTCACAATATCTCCTAATATACCATACGGTTTTTGAGTAGTAGCGATAGGCCTGTCTTCTCCATCATGGTATAAAAAAACTTTTATTTCATCGCCCATCTTTGTACCCGGTAGTACAAAACGTTTTGGCAATAAAATTCCCTCACCACCGTCATCAAGAAAAAGACCCATGGATTTTTCTTTGATCACTTTCATCACATTGTATTCGCCCATTTTTACCATGACAGATTTTATTTTTTCTGTGTAAAAGTAAATCTCTTTCAACACTTTTAAGGTCGCATCACAAATGCTGTTTTATAAAAAACATACTCTGATAAAAATTGTACTTTTTTGTTCCTATAGTAACAATTGAGTTAAATAGTACCCCAAAATCAGAATTACCTAAAATATAAATGAAACACAGTCGTTTCATAAATTACTATAACTTTGCATTTCGTAAATGAAAAAAGCTTTCGCTGCCATATTAGCCATTTTATACTTCGCTACTACTACCGGAGCAACAATAAATTTATATTATTGCCAGGGCAAAGAAGTTGCAAAAAATAGGATGAAAACCGAAATGCCATCATGCAGCAAATGCAAGATGGAGAAAAAGGTTGAGGCTAAATCTACTTGCTGTCAGCACGAACAAAGATTTGTGAAACTGGTAAATGACCAAAATATATCTGACGCTTCTTTGCACATTCAGAAACCGGTTTCCATTATTTCACCCATTGTTTTTTTTGAAAATAATAATTTCCGTTTTCCTTCTTTAACTACAGATTATCCTGTTAGTAATGCGCCGCCACGAAGTAGTGGCACTCCCATTTACAAGCGCAACTGTACCTTCCTGATTTAGAAATTTTTCTCTTCTATTTTCCCGATAGATAAAATATCGGGTTATAGGCATTCCTATATGCCTGTTGTTTTCAATCATTCTATTTAATAGTAATTCCAATTTTTAAACCTTAGTAGTAAATCAATTAGTAATGCGCCAACCTTATTACCTTATTCGTGCTTTAATGAAGTAAAATAATTGCTATATTTTTTTAAGATGAAAATAAAATAAGGTAATAAGGTCCGTGACTTATTGATATATTTTTTCTACTAAGGTTGGCTTCAAATCAATTCAAAGGAAAGTTAAACATACAAACTAATAAACCCCGCCCGAACGGTACTCAGCCGGGCGCCCAATTAACCAATTAACCAATTAACCCATTAACCCATTAACCAATAAACCAATAAACCGATTAACCAATCAATCAATTTAAAAAATGAAAAAATCAATTCTTATTCTCTTCGCCTCAGCTTTAGTAATTATGTCTTGCAACAACAGTTCTTCCAATGCAGATAGCAGTAAGGAAAGCTATGCTAATGAGAAGGCAATACAATCAAATGATAATGTGGATGTAAATGTAAAGACCGTATCTCCGACATTCACAGATGTTAACGCCGGTGTTACCACCTTTATGAAATCACTGGTTCAAAATTATCTTGACATAAAAAATGCACTCGTTAAGGACGATTCAACTTCTGCGGCTACTGCCTCTGTTAAGTTAAAAGATGAAATGAAAATCTTTAATAAAAGCTTGTTTACTGCTGCGCAGAAAAAAATATACGATTCTGTTGAGAGTAGTTTGAAAGAGCAGGCCGAAGATATTTCAAAAAGTAAACTTGCTGAGCAAAGACAACATTTCTTTATCATGAGTAAAGATGTTTATACACTCGTAAAGGCTTTTAACCCCGGAATTACTTTATATGGCGACAATTGCCCGATGTATAATAATGGTGCTTTATGGTTGAGCGAAGTAAAAGAAATCAGGAATCCATATTTGGGAAATAAAATGTCGGACTGCGGGAGTGTAGAAGAAAAGTTTCAATGATGATGGAGGGTGAAGAGTGATGAGTGATAAGTGATGAGGAATAGCTAATTACTATTCACTAATAACTAATAACCAATAACAATTAACTATTAACATGATTTCAAAAATTATTTCCTGGTCGTTAAAAAACAGGTACATCGTTTTGCTGGTTGCTGTCGGGCTATTTGGCTGGGGTATCTATAACATTCAAAGGAACCCTGTTGACGCCATTCCTGATTTAAGTGAAAACGAAGTGATTGTTTTTACGGAATGGAGCGGGCAAAGTCCCCAAATTATGGAGGACCAGGTTACCTATCCTTTAATCAGTAATCTGCAGGGTGTGCCCAAAGTGAAAGACATCCGCGGCACTTCCATGTTTGGGATGAGTTTCGTGTATGTAATATTTGATGATGATGTGGATATTTATTGGGCACGGACAAGGGTACTCGAAAAATTAAATTATGCACAGCGTTTATTGCCGCAGGGCGTTACACCTTCCCTTGGCCCTGACGGCACCGGCGTTGGCCAGATTTTCTGGTATCATTTGGATGCACCAAATATGGATTTGGGAGACCAAAGAGCTTTGCAGGATTGGTATATAAAATTTGCTTTGCAAACAGTTCCCGGTGTTGCGGAAGTGGGTTCTTTCGGCGGCTTTGAAAAGCAATATCAAATAGTGGTGGACCCTGTAAAGCTTCAATTCTACAATATTTCCATGATGGATGTAATAAAAAAAGTACGCGCCAATAACAATGATGTCGGTGGAAGAAAATTGGATATGAGTGGCATGGGCTATATCATTCGTGGGCTCGGTTATATAAAAAATAAAAATGACATAGAAAATATTGCTCTGGAAAGTAACAATGGAATTCCTGTTCGTGTAAAAGATATTGGCACGGTACAAATGGGCGGGAATCTGCGGCTGGGCATTGTTGACGCAAAAGGAGATGGCGAAGTGGTGGGTGGCGTTGTGATAATGCGATATGGAGAGAATGCGGATAAAGTAATCAAATTGCTTAAGGCAAAAATGGCTGATGTGCAGAAAGGACTGCCTGCAGGGGTTTCTTTTAAAATAGATTATGACAGGAGTACTTTAATTGAAGCAGCTATTCATAATATCAAAGACAAGTTGATAGAAGAGATAAGCATTGTGTGCATTATTGTTATAGTTTTTCTTCTTCACTGGCGAAGTGCATTAAGTATTATTATACAAATTCCTATTTCTATTGCCATTGGTTTTATCCTCCTTAATGCTTTTGGATTCTCGTCTAACATTATGTCTTTAACGGGTGTTGCGTTAGTGATTGGGGTAATAGTCGACAATGGAATTATCATGAGTGAAAATGCATATCGAAATTTATCGGAATGGCAGAATAGTGAGTAGTGAATGGTGAATGGAGCGGTCGGTACGCCTTAGCGTCAGACCGCGGGTAACGAATAAGAATAATGAATGTTGAATTGTGAAAGCTCATAACTGATAGCAATAAAAAAAATTAATTATCAAAAATGAAATTGACAAAACCATATAAAAAAATACCAAAAGATATTCGGTTATCAATAATAGAACGCTCGTGCAAAGAGGTTTCACGCGGCGTTTTCTTTTCAACCGTTATTATTGTTACTTCTTTTCTTCCTGTTTTTTTATTAACAGGACAGGAAGGAAAATTGTTTCATCCACTTGCTTATACTAAAACATTCATCATGGTGGTGGATGCTATTTTGGTGATAACATTAGCGCCGGTGTTGATTTCATTTTTTATGCGTGGCAGATTTAGGCCTCGTGAAGCTAATCCTGTAAATCATTTTTTAGAAAGGATTTATGGCCCCGCTATCAGGGCTTGTATAAAATGGCGCAAGACCACCATCAGTGTAATGCTGATTGCGCTTATTTTCAGCATTCCGATGGTGATGAACCTCGGCACAGAATTTATGCCTCCGCTCGATGAAGGAAGCATACTTTTTATGCCGGTTACTTTACCCGATGTTTCCAATGCCGAAGTGAAAAGAATTTTGCAGGTGCAGGATAAAATTCTTGCGTCTGAACCTGAAGTGAAATCTGTTTTGGGCAAAGCGGGAAGGGCCAATACGGCGACAGATAATTCACCTATCAGCATGATAGAAACGATAGTAATACTGAAGCCCCGAAACGAATGGCGGAAAGGAATCACCAAAGATAGCATCATCAATGAACTCAACGGCAAACTTCAAATTCCCGGCGTTACCAATGGTTGGACACAGCCAATTATCAACCGGATTAATATGCTTTCCACAGGCATCAGAACGGACGTAGGAATAAAAGTTTATGGCCAAAACTTAGATAGCATTTATTCATTTGCGCAAGTGATAAAAAAAGATTTACAAGGTATTCCGGGCATTAAAGATTTATATGTAGAACCGATTACCGGCGGCAAATACATTGACATCAATATTAATCGTGAAGAAATTGCGCGTTACAATTTAAGCGTAGATGATGTAAATGCGGTGATTGAAAGTGCGGTGGGTGGTGCACAAATAACAACTACTGTTGAAGGCAGGCAACGTTTTTCTGTGAATGCACGGTATGGCCAGGATTTTAGAAATAATATAGAAGCATTAAAACGCCTGCAGGTGCATACAAAAGAATTCGGGCCTATTCCTTTACAGGCAGTTGCTGATATTAAAATTACCGACGGGCCGCCGATGATAAATTCCGAGAATGCTTTATTGCGTGGTACTGTTTTGTTCAATGTTCGTGGAAGGGATTTGGGAAGTACGGTGAAAGAAGCGCAACAAAAATTAAATGCGGCAATAGGCCAAATGCCTAAAGGATTTTTTATTGACTGGAGCGGAGAATACGAAAACCTGATTAGCAGCGAACAAACTTTAAAACTGATTTTGCCCATAGTATTGGTGATTATTTTTATCAGCATGTATTTCGCGTTTCATTCAAAACGCGAAGCGTTGCTGAGTTTAATCTCTCTTCCTTTTGCGCTCATTGGCGGTGTTTATATAATTTATTTTTGGGGTGTTAATTTATCTGTGGCCGTAGCAGTTGGTTTTATCGCTTTATTCGGGCTGGCCGTAGAAACGAATGTTATCATGGTAATTTATTTGAATGATGCCATGCAACAACTTATTGCCAAAAGAGGAAATTCAAAAGAAACCATTACAAAAAAGGATTTGAAAGATTATACAATAAGCGGCGCTGTCAAAAGATTACGCCCTGTAGTAATGACGGTAAGTGTTTCACTCTTTGCTCTCGTTCCTATTTTATGGAGTAATGGCGTGGGCAGCGATGTGATGAAGCCAATCGTATTGCCTATGGTTGGTGGTGTTATCTCTTCAGCCATTTATATCCTGTTGGTAACGCCGCTCATTTTCCTGATGAATAAAGAATATGAATTGAAAAAATTTGGAAAGATTGAAGTGCATGAGGTATCGCATTAATTGTCTGAACTATGATTTATAGGATTATTGGGATTATAAGATTAACCAGGTTTAAAAAATTATAAAATAGAAAAAATGATTCGTTTAAATAGTTTATCAGGTTTAAAATTGAAAATGTATCGAAGCAGAAATCGCGTTTTGTTTTATTTTATCATTCTCCTGCTTTTCCTGCAAATCCCGGTTCAGAAAATATCAGCGCAAACCATGGAACTGCCTGATGTTTTAGACAGTATTCAACATTCCTATCCATCGCTAAAAATGTATGATGCGGAAGTTCAATCATTGGATGCCGAAGCTGCTGGCGCAAGGAACTGGGCGCCACCACAGGTTTCAGCGGGTTTCTGGATGACACCATATAATACGTCTTTATGGAATGGAATGAAAGCCAATGGCAACATGCCTGCCCAGGGCGGAATGGGAAGTTTCATGGTTGGTGTGGAACAAATGTTTCCTAATAAAAAATACAATGACGCTAATGAAGATTACATGAAAGCGATGTCGTCAGTTACAAAAGAAAATAAAAAAGCCACATTGAATAATCTCTTTGCGGCAGCGAAAAAAAATTATTATGAATGGGTCATCATTGAAAAGAAATTATCCATACTGGATGAAAGTGAAAAGTTGTTACATTTTATGATTACCAATGCCGAAACAAGATATAAAAATGGTCTCGGTAAAATAAGCGCCTATTATAAAGCGAAGGCATCTCTTGGCAACATTCAAAGTATGCGTGTGGAATTGCAAAACGAAATCCTGCAAAAAAGAATTGCATTAAATACGTTAATGAACCGTGATAAACTAAAAGATTTTTCTGTTGACACCAATTACGTGACCAGGGATTATTCATTAATGGCTTTCGACAGCGCCTTATTTTACAACAACAGGAGTGATATCAAAGCGATTGATAAAAATATCCAGCTTGCTTATTTAAAACAGGATATTGAGAAGCAAAGTATGAAGCCTCAGTTTGGCATACAATATTCAAACATGTTCGGATATGGAAATTCACCAATGATGTTTGACTTAATGGGTACTGTAAAAATTCCGATGAACTGGTCCACAAGAGCCAATAAAGCAAACATTGAAAGTTTAAATTTCAAAACACAATCTTTAGAAGAACAAAAAGCAGCCATGGCAAATGAATATTCAGGAATGGCTTATCAAATACAACAGGATATTGTTGCAAAGAAAAATCAAGTTCAATTATTTGAAAATAATATTATCCCTGCACTTCAAAAAAATTATGAAAGTACCCAACTGGGATATCAGCAAAATACCGAAGAGTTATTTGAATTATACGATGCGTGGGACACATTAAATAAAACTCAGCTTGACTATATCAACCAACTACAACAGCTATTAAGTATGCAGGTTGATTTAGAAAAATTATTAGAAATAAAATAGCAGAGCAATAGGCAAAGGGCAAAGGGCAAAGGGCAAAGGGCAAAGGGCAATGAGCAATGAGCAATTAATAAGCAATTGATAAAATTACTTCACAAAAAAAACAAAAACAATGAGTTACAAAAAAATTAATGAGACAAAAGCTTATAAAATGGCTTTTGATTTAGCAATGAAAATTTATGAAATTTCAAAACGTTTTCCGAAAGAAGAAACCTATTCCCTTACAGACCAGGTAAGAAGGTCAAGCCGAAGTGTTTGTTCCAGTTTGGCAGAAGCTCATAGAAAAAGATTATACCCGGCTCATTTTGTTTCAAAAATATCAGATGCAGATATGGAAAATGCAGAAACGCAAACGTGGCTTGAATTTGCTCTTGCTTGTAAATACATTAACCAACAAGAACAAGAATCGTTTCTAAATTTATCAGAACAAGTGGGTAACCTCCTTAATCACATGATTCGTAATCCTGAAAAATATAAATAGTATGAGCCGGTATTCTTTTGCCAATTGCTTTTTGCCACTTCAATATCGCTTATTGGTAGTTGCTTCTTGCCTGTTGCTTATTTTTTCTTCATGTAACAGTAAACAAACCTTGCCTAACGGCAGGCAAACAAATAATGCAGAAATCACTTCTGCTTCTTCAGAAAATAAAAATCCTATAGCAATAAAAAATATTGACCTGCAAACATTGCTGAAACCAACTAATGAATTTGTGATAGCGTCACTTCCTGTTATAGTGCCCGAAGAAAGCGATACCAATATTCCTGTAAGAGCATATGGCACCATTGAAGCAGATACAAGAGCTACCGGTAATATCTCTGCAAGGGTTTCGGGCCGGATAGAAAAATTGTATTTGCGTTTTCGTTTTCAAAATGTAAAAGCCGGACAAAAAGTAATGGAAATATATTCACCTGAGATACTAACGGCAGAGGAAAATTTATTATTTATTTTAAAAAGGGATGCAACAAATCTGTCTTTTATCAGTGCAGCCAAACAAAAATTATTATTACTTGGTATGAGCAATGCGGAATTAAATAAAGTAATTCAAACCGGAAAACCTTTATACAATATAAGTGTTTATAGCAATTACAACGGCCACGTGATGAATAATGGAATGAATGAAAATGTGATGAACTCTTCCGTGACCGAAACACAGGAGTTGCCATTAAAAGAAGGGATGTATGTCACCAAAGGCCAAACATTATTCATGATTATGAACCACATGAAAACTTGGGTGGCACTACAAATTTTTCCGGAAGACCAATCTGTTGTAAAAAAGGGAGATGCAGTAAACATCACACCGGAATCGGATACTTCTGCAATCATAAAAGGAAAGATAGACTTTATTGAACCTTTCTTTCGTAGCGATAGTAGAACACTGACTGCAAGAGTATATTTTGAAAACAAAAACATGCTGACACTTGGAAGCCAGGTGAATGCCAAAATATTTACAGGAACTAGGAAGGGCTTGTGGTTGCCACAATCATCCGTACTTTCTTTAGGTATGAAAAATGTAGTTTTTCTAAAATTAAAAGAAGGATTTATGGCTCACCAGGTATCAACAGGAATGCGTACAGAAAATAAGGTTCAAATAATTTCTGGTTTAAATCCTTCTGATACCGTTGCTGCAAATGCCCAATATCTTGTAGATAGTCAAAGTTTTATTAAGACGAGTGAGTGAGTGGTGAATCGTGAATGGTGAATGCCTGCCCGAACCGAAGGGGCGGGGTTAATGATGAATGGGGTCGTGAATATAAATTAATAAAAGAAAAAAAATTATTATGATTTATAAAAAAATTAAAAAGGGTATTTTTTTAGAAAAGAAACTAATGCAATTAAAATTTTGCCTTCGGCTTTCAGCATTCGGTTTTCAGCCTTTTGCCTTCAGCCTTTTGCTTTCAGCATTCAGCCTTTTACTTATTTCTTCCTGTAAGGAAAAAAAGAAAACGGAAACAGCTGTCGCGCAAAAAGCCTTGTATTATACATGTGGCATGCATCCGCAGGTTCATGCAGATAAACCGGGAAACTGTCCCATCTGTGGCATGAAGCTGATTGCGGTTGTCAAAACAAGCAATGCCAATACAACGCAAATTCATTTGAGCGCCGAACAAATACACCTCGGAAATATTCAAACAGATACTATTGAAAAATCCAATATTGGTGATAAATTGATATTAACGGGCACCTTAAATTTTAACCAGGATAAACTTACTTCTGTAAATGCTCGCGTAGAAGGAAGAATAGATAAATTGTATTTTAAAAATATGGGAGACTATGTGAAGAAAGGAGATAAGGTTTATGATATCTACAGTGAAGAATTGAATAATGCGAAACAGGATTTTGTAAATGCTTCGGAGCAGGAAAGTACTGTTGGTAATTCGCTTATTAATTATGCAACATTGGTTGAAAGCGCGAAAACAAAATTACTTTTATGGGGAATGACCAAGGGGCAAATTGCCGAACTTGGCCAAAGCAAACAGGTGCCAACGCATACTACATTTTACAGCACCCAATCCGGATACATTACCTCGCTAAATGTAAACGAAGGAGATTATGTAATGGAAGGTGGCACCGTTTTGCAACTTGCTGACCTTTCAACACTATGGGCAGAAGCGCAGGTATACTCTACACAAATGCCCTTTATCAATAAGAGTGAAAATGCTTCTGTACAAATTCCTGATTTGAATAATCAAATCATTAATGGAAAAATAGATTTTATTAATCCTGAGATGAATCCTGATTCAAGAATAAACCTCGTAAGGCTTACCATCAACAATAAAAATAATCAATTACATCCGGGCATGCCTGTTTATATCACCATCACCAAAGCAAAGCATCAATCTATTACGTTACCTTCTGACGCAGTATTACGAGACAGCGACGGCGCAATGGTGTGGATACAAACTAACCCCGGCATTTATGAAATGAGAATGGTAACAACAGGAATTGATGAAAATGACGCAATAGAAATAACATCGGGTTTGGAAACAGGAGAAGTAGTGGTAACTAGTGGCGCTTACTTACTTAACAGCGAGTATATTTTTGAACATGGCTCAAATCCAATGGCGGGAATGGATATGGGCGGAATGAAGATGTAAGTAGTGCTGAATTTTTTTTAAATGACATGTTTTAAGGTAATACTATGATTTATAGCAAGGTCCGTTAGGCAAAAGTTGTTTATCATTTGTCTGTAGATTGTTATTGGGCAGTTTACCCGAATAAATTGCCAGGAAACACGAATGGTATTCCCAGTGTGATCAACCGACCGGCATTAAGCAAATACTATTCATAACGCATGTAAAAAAATTAGCCTCATAAAACTATAAGATTCGGTATACGATAAATATCTCCGGGCTTTCCATCTCTTACCCGAAAGGAATGAGGAATTAAAGTTGGTGATGCATTAATAAAGAAAACGTCATTTTGAAATACACGCATGATAGAAGTTAATATTAATACCTTTGTGAGTGCAGTCATAGCGATCAAAAAGCAATTAATTATTTTATAAAGAAATTGTGACATTATGCCTTTCAGAGATTTAAATAAATGGATTCTTGAGTATCCGCTCTTAGAAGATATTATCAAACTAGAGCCGGTAACATGGATTAATTCTTCGAAGAAAGAAATGTCATCAATTTTTTCATTACCGGTCAATAAACATGACATGTTTGATGCTGAAACACTTTGGGAAAGATTTGCTCCCTACCTCGCAAAAGCATTCCCCGAGACTTCGAAGACAGGTGGAGTTATAGAATCCCCTTTGAAGGAAATTCCGGAGATGAAAAAAGTACTCAATGAAAGAAATAATGACGAAATAAAAGGCAGATTATTTTTAAAATGCGATAATGAATTACCCGTTGCGGGCTCTATTAAAGCGAGAGGTGGAATATTTGAAGTATTGCATTATGCAGAGCAATTAGCGCTGGAGAACGGTTTGGTAAATGAGGATAGTAATTACGAAATATTTGACGCCGAAAAATTAAAACATTTTTTTCATGAATATTCGATTGGGGTCGGATCTACGGGAAATCTGGGGTTGAGCATTGGAATTATAAGTGCCCGGCTTGGCTTCCAGGTTTCTGTTTATATGTCTGCTGATGCCAAAGAGTGGAAGAAAAAACTTTTGCGTTCCAAAGGTGCAACAGTACTTGAATTTGAAGGCGATTTTGGTGAAGCTATTAATGAGGGAAGACGCACCACCATTGCTGATCCTAAAGGGTATTTTGTAGATGATGAGAATTCTAAATATTTATTTTTAGGATATAGTGTGGCAGCAATCAGGTTAAAAAAACAATTAGAAAAGCTGAAAATATCTATAGACGCACATCATCCATTATTTGTGTATTCTCCCTGCGGCGTAGGCGGCTCACCCGGGGGTGTTGCTTTTGGGCTGAAGCAGGTATTTGGAGATAATGTACATTGCTTTTTTGTTGAACCCACCCATTCGCCTTCTGTGCTGATTGGGTTATTGACAGGCAAAATGGAAAAAGTGAGTGTGCATGATTTTGGGATTGATAATAAAACAGAAGCAGATGGATTGGCAGTAGGAAAAGCCTCTGCGTTTGCCAGCCCCATAAGCAAACTACTTATTAGTGGAATTTATACTATAGAAGATGATGAATTATTCCGGTTGCTTTATATGCTTGGGAAAAGTGAGCGTATCTTCCTGGAACCTTCTGCTACAGCAGGATTGATGGGGCCACAAAAAATTTCCTCCACAAGTTATATGCAAGAATGTTGTTTAGATCCTTCCCTGATAACTCACATTGCATGGGCTACGGGTGGATCATTAGTTCCGAAAGAAGAAATGGATGATTTTTATAAAAAGGGAGAAAAGCTTTACGAAGAATAATAGCGTATTTGCATTTGATTATGATCCGATAGCGATCGGATTTGAAATGATGGCTAAGAGAAATATATCATAAATGTTGCGAAAAGTATATGCAAGATTATCTCAACGAAGCCTCTTATCGATTCAACCGAAGGCCATTTAGAAAAAGTAATTTTCAGAAGCTAATAGTAACGATGATTCAAAACAAAACCACTATTTATAAAACAATTCACGACTTAAAGGCTTAATTCTAAAAATTTAAATGTTTTAATTGTGCAAAATATTTTATTCAATAAATTTTATAACGAACCCTCTGTATTTATCCCTGAAAATTTGCTCCGGGAGTCGAGAAGGCAAAATAAGATAAACGAATGCAATGTGCCGGAGATTTGTTTACTGGACCCTGATGGCGACCTCGCTGATTATTTGTTGAAGAAGCAACTTTGTGTCAAAAATGAATGTTGGGCTTGTTACCATTCTACCATGTACGAATATAATTTAGATGGGCATTCGGTTGGGATTGTGCCTTGCATTGTGGGTTCTTCTTATGCCGTACTTGTCGCTGAACAACTTTTTGTTTCAGGATGTAAATTACTTATTAGCGTAACATCTTCAGGGATTATAAGTGAGTTGAAAAACAATAAACGCTTCGCTTTAATAACTTCCTCAATTCGCGATGAAGGCACCAGTTATCATTATTTGGCGCCGGAAAAACCTGCGAATTTAAATCATCATCTTTTTGAAACTTTAAATGGTTTGGTTGCAAATGAAAACTGCCCCTATTTTAGTGGCACAAGCTGGAGCACAGACGCGCCCTATCGTGAAACGCAATCTGCCATAGACGCAATGAAGAACCAGGATATTACCTGCGTTGAAATGGAAGCTTCGGCGCTATATGCTTTAGCAGAAGTGAAAGATTATTCTATTATTTGTTTTGCGCACCTGACAAATTCAATGGCACAACATGAAGGTGATTTTGAGAAAGGGGAAGAGTTTGGAAGCATTGATACGTTGAATCTTGTTTCTTATCTTCTAAAGATTTTTTACCCTTACTGCTTATGAGAAGCAAAGTAAAATGATGGATCAATTATTGAGTAAGCATATTCACAATGATGGTTATGGCATTAAGAGCAATGGTGTAGTTGAAAATGAAGAGTTGAAAAAGGAGATGGAAAAAATAAAATAAAAAGAGAGTTAATAAATAATTTTTAAATGGAAAAGTTTGATGTAATAATAATTGGTACTGGTTCCGGAAGCAGTGTAGCAAAGCGTTGCGCTGGAGCGCGAAAAAAAACAGCTATCATAGATAACCAACCTTTTAGTGGCACTTGCGCTTTAAGAGGTTGCGACCCTAAAAAAGTTCTCGTGGGCATTGCTCATGCATTATCGTTGAATCAACAATTACATGGGAAAGGCATCGCAACTATTGCAACCCATTCATGGAAAGATTTAATGCAATTTAAAACAAGCTTTACCGAACCTAAAATACCCAAAACTGAAGCCGGGTTAAAAGAAGCAGGCGTAGCAACATTTCACGGCAGGGCAAAATTTATTGCAGAAAATACCATCCAGGTAAATGAAAATATTTTATATGCTGAAAAGTTTGTTATGGCTAATGGCGCCACACCAACAAAGCTTTCCATACCCGGAGAAGATTTACTGATTGACAGCACCGCTTTTTTAGAATTGGAAGAATTGCCCGATGAGATTTTATTTGTTGGCGGCGGATTTATTGCTTTTGAATTTGCGCATATTGTTTCGCGGTTTGGTGTAAAAGGAACTATCGTTCACCGTGGCAAAAGACCTTTGGTAAATTTCGATGCAGACCTTGTAAAATTATTAGTAAAGGTCAGTGAAGAGTTGGGCATTCGGGTTGTATTAAATGCGGAAGTAAAAAGTATCATCAAAGAAAATAACCGGTTTATTGTACATGCTGAACAGGAAGGAAAAGATATTCAATTTCCTACTTCTCTTGTGGTACATGCTGCAGGCAGAATGGCAGATATCCAGGATATGAATTTGGAAAAGATGAATATTGTTTTTAATAAAAAAGGAGTAGCAGTGAATGAATATTTACAAAGCATTTCGAATGCAAATGTGTATTCCTGTGGCGATGCTAATGATAAAGGATTGCCCCTGACACCCGTCGCTGCAAAAGAAGGAATTGTGCTTACTGATAATTTATTGAAGGGGAATCATAAAAAAATTGAGTATGGCCACATTCCTTCTAATGTCTTTACCATTCCGGCTCTTGGGGCTGTTGGGTTAACGGAAGATGAGGCAAAAAATAAAAACTTAAATTACACCGTACATTTTAAAGAGACTACAAATTGGTATTCTTCCAGGCGGCTTAATGAACCGGTTTCCGGTTTTAAAGTATTGGTTGATAAAGAAACAGACCAGGTTATCGGGGCGCATCTTTTAGGTCCTAATGCCGAAGAAACCATCAACCTGTTTACACTGGCAATGAATGCAGGAATAACAGCAAGTGTTTTGAGAAAAACAATTTTTTCATATCCAACTAATGCTTCTGGCGTGGTTCATATGGTTTGATTGGAATGCTGTTTTGATAATATCATTAGGTGAGAAACAGCTTTAGGCAGATAAAGGATTTACTAAAAATTTTTTTTAAAAAATATCGAAATCTATAAACTAAAATATAAAATGAGCAATCATTATTACAATTCAGAAGACCTGAAAAAATTTGGCAATGTTGGCGAATTCCAAAAAAACCTCGGCGATAAATTTTTTGATTATTATGGCGAAGTTTTTAAAGACAGTGAATTAACAGCAAGGGAAAAATCATTAATTGCATTGGCAGTGGCTCATGCGGTGCAATGTCCTTATTGCATTGATGCCTACAGCAGCGACGCTTATGAAAAAGGATGGAGCGAAGGCCAGATGATGGAAGCTGTTCACGTGGCGTGTGCCATCCGCGGCGGCGCTTCTCTCGTACATGGTGTACAGATGATGAATAAAGTGAAAGAGATAGCGATGTGAGGAAAAATGGGAATTAGTTAAGTAGTTAATTAGTTTGTTTTTAGCTTTCCTAGTGACTAAAGCCAGCCAGATATAATTAACACTCGAATTAGAATTTCGGTTTTTTGTTTGTTTACTGGCGGCAGTTTACCGGATTGAAATAAAAATCTTATGATAGAAGATATAAAAGTGGTAACTGATAAAGAAAGGAAAATATCATTACATGGGCAGCATCATAAATTGGCTGACGTGCATGAACAAGTAGAAATTCTGGAGCACAGTCAAACCGATAAATTTGTTTTGCCTCCTTTTGAACAAAAATTGAAGCAAAGCGGATTATATCCATTAAAGCCAACCGGCATACAAATTTTACAAATCAATGTCGGTAAGATGTGCAATCAAACCTGCAAGCATTGCCATGTAGATGCTGGTCCGGACCGAACAGAAATCATGACAAAAGAAACGATGCAACAATGTATTGATGCATTGAAAAATAATCCTTCTTTAAAAACGGTTGACCTTACGGGTGGCGCACCTGAAATGAATCCCGAGTTCCGTTGGTTTGTAGAAGAAATAAAAAAATTAGACAGGCATATTATCGTCCGTTGCAATCTCACCATTATTTTAGCGAATAAAAAATACAACGACCTTCCTGAATTTTACAAACAAAATAATATTGAAGTAATTTCTTCACTGCCCTTTTACAAAAAGGATAGAACAGACCGCCAACGTGGTAATCACGTGTTTGAAATAAGCATCGAAGCATTGCAAAAGTTGAATAAGATTGGTTACGGAAAAGAAGAATCAGGACTGATTTTAAATTTGGTGTATAATCCTGCCGGCGCTTTTCTACCGCCATTACAACAATCTTTGGAAAAGGAATATAAAACGGCTTTGATGAATGAATTTGGAATTGTGTTCAATCATTTGTTTACTATTACCAATATGCCTATTAACAGGTATTTGGACTATTTACTCATTAGTAACAATTACGAAAAATACATGGAAAAACTAGTGGATGCTTACAACCCGGCAGCAGCAGCTAATGTAATGTGTCGCAATACGATTTCTATCGGTTGGGATGGTTATATTTACGATTGTGATTTTAACCAGATGCTGGAAATGAAAGTGGGAACTCAATCAAAACATATCAGCGAATTTAATGTTGATGAATTAAATAAAAGAAATATCCTGGTAGGGCAACATTGCTATGGATGCACTGCCGGCGCTGGTTCAAGCTGCGGCGGTGCAGTTGTATAAATAAAAAAACATGAATGAATTTCTAAACGCGAAAGAATTTTTAATTCAAAAAAGAATCACTGATCCTGAAATAGGAGTTGTTTTAGGAACAGGACTTAACCATCTTTTGAATTATGTGGATATTAAGCAAACCATTCCTTATACTGAAATACCCGGTTTTTGTGCGTCTACTGTTGAGTTTCATAAAGGCAATTTGGTATATGGAACAATAGGGAATAAAAATGTGCTGATCATGCAAGGGCGCTTTCATTCTTACGAAGGATATTCCATGCAGCAAATTGTGTTTCCGATAAGAGTAATGAAATTGTTGGGAGTAAAATATCTTTTCTTATCCAATGCAGCTGGAGGTATTAATCTTAATTTTAAAAAAGGAGATTTAATTTTAATTGACGACCACATCAATTTACAATCAGGCAATCCATTAACCGGAAAAAACTTTGATAAATTAGGTTCTCGTTTTCCGGATATGAACGAACCATATCATCCCGATTTAAAAAATAAATTGTTAGAAAAATCGAAAGAATTAAACATTGATCTAAAGAAAGGAATTTATGCCGCCGTGAATGGCCCTAATCTTGAAACCAAGGCCGAATATCGTTATCTAAAAATAATAGGTGCAGACCTGGTGGGCATGTCCACAGTGCCGGAAGTGATTGCTGCCAATCATTTGCAGTTGCCTTGTGTGGCGGTTTCAGTTGTTACCGATGAGTGCGATCCGGATCATTTAAAGGCGGTAAGTATTGCGGAAATAATAGCAGTAGCAGCAAAAGCGGATGAAACATTATCGTTATTATTCGCAGAAACCATTAAAGAATTATGACACAAAATGCGCTGATCATTTTTGTAAAAAATTTAATAGACGGCCAGGTGAAAACCAGGCTTGCTGCTACTTTAAGCAATGAGGAAGCGATGGATATTTATAAACAACTACTTCAAAAAGTGCATCGTAATGTTGAGTCGTTTGAAACAGATAAAATAATTTTCTATTCGAATTTTATAGCCGACGATATTTGGGGAAATAATTTATTTCAAAAAGAAATCCAGGAAGGAAATGATTTGGGCGCAAGAATGAAAAATGCGTTTAAAAGTCTGTTTACTGGTGGATATGAGAAGATAGTTATCATCGGAACGGATTGCCCGGATATCGATGAAACTATTTTAAAAGATGCTTTTGTAAAATTGGAAAATCACGATATTGTTATTGGCCCGGCGACAGATGGTGGTTATTATTTATTAGGAATGAAAAAAGAACATCCTTATTTATTTCAAAATATCGGGTGGAGCACCGAGGTAGTTCTTAAGCAAACAATTGATCGTTGCGACATTCATCAAGTATCTTATTTTTTACTTCCTGAACTTTCAGATATTGATGAAGAAAAAGACCTGGTACATTTTGAAAGTCTTTTGCTATTAAATAAAAAAAGTTCATGATCAGCGTCATTATTCCAACTTATAATGAAGAAGAAAATATTGCTAAAACAATTGAAGAAATAAAAATAAGAGATACTGAAAAACTCATTTCTGAAATTATTGTTTCTGATGGACAAAGCACGGATCAAACTGTTTCAATTGCCTCAAATGCGGGCGCTACAGTCATTGTAAGTGAAAAAAAAGGAAGAGCAGCTCAAATGAACTATGGCTCTTCCATAGCAAAAGGACAAATTTTATACTTTCTTCACGCAGATAGTATTCCACCGCGCAACTTTACCATTCATATTTTAAATGCTTTTAAAAAAGATTATTCAAGTGGATGTTTCAAACTTGCGTTTGATTATCAACATTGGTTTTTAAAAGCCAATTGCTGGTTTACGCGATTCGATGTGAATGCGGTAAGATTTGGTGATCAAAGTTTATTTGTAACGAAAGACGTCTTTGAAAAATGTTGCGGTTTTGATGAGACTCTTTTAATGATGGAAGACCAGGAAATTATTCATCGAATTAAAAAGTATGGAAAGTTTACCGTGATGAATAGAACTGTTACTACCTCCGCGAGAAAATATTTAGACAATGGCCTTTACAGAATGCAATTCATTTTTTTCCACATCTGGTTTTTGTATTACCTGGGTTATTCGCAGAAGAATCTATTAAAGTTGCACAAAAAGCTGATTCGCAAAACCAAGCTATAATCAGGCTACTGGAGTCTTTAGTCTTCTGGACGCATACCAGCCAACAAAAGATCCCCATATAATTACATTAAAAATAATCGGCATAATAATTCCTTTCGCATGAAAGCCATTAAATAAAGGCTGGCCCATAACAGCGTTCACTACTATTAACAACCAGAGTGTAGGTAAAAAACCAAATAACATCCCTTTTGCAACCGTTGGGTTTTTTACCATCCAGGTAAAGATCATGCCCCAGACGCCGCCGCTAATGATGAAAAGAATGCCGGCAATTACCTGGTCCAAACCAGCAGAATGAACCCCGAAAGTGCCATGGTACATTTGCACAAAAGCCGGATCACCCATACCAGCCGCCATGAGGATATACATGACTATTATTAAAATAATGGCACCTATGCAGCCACCGCTAAAACCGGTCATTGAAGAAGCTTTCATGATTTTCTAATTTATTTGGTTACCATTTTTTTAAATAGCTGGTTTCTACAAAATTTTCATAATTGGCTTTAATCTTTAAAGTTTGAGGAAACATTTCCATAAAAAAATTTGCTTAAATTATATAATTAAAATAAAATGCTACAATAAGTATTCCATAATCCAAAAGAAAAAATGCCGCAAAGAATTTCTTTTAGTATAAGGCTTTTGTATTACCTCGGATATTCGTAGACGTAATTATGAAGATTGCACAAAAAACTGATTCGCAAAACTAAACTTTGATCAGACAGATGAAGCCTTCATTTTTCGCGAAGCATACCACCCAAGAATACTGCCCCAGATAAGCATGTTAAAAACAATCGGGCCAACGATACCCATCAGCGTAAAGCCATTGAACAAAGGCTTGCCAAAGTAACCATCTATAGCCAGCCATATCCAGAGATTGGGCAACAAGCCAAATAAAATTCCTTTTAAAATTGTAGGACGCTTAACAATCCATGTGAAGATGAGTCCCCATATTCCGCCACTTATTATAAAAAGAATAAGAGCTACCACCTGGTATCCAGGATGAGTACCAATGGTATCAGAATACATCGCAACAAAAGGAGGTGTGCCACCCTTACCGGCAGCTTCCATTAAGTAGGTGATTACAGCTAAAACAACCGCGCCTATGCATCCACCAATAAATCCAGTTTTTAAAGCACGTTTCATGTTTTTATTTTTAATCGTGTTTATATATTTTCATTCTTCCATTTAAAGGTAACTTTTTGATTGATTTCAAAGGCAATTTTTAAATCAAAAGGAAAAAAGTAATCGATAACTTTATCCCTTAAATATGACCCCAGAAATCTATGATATCATCGTAATTGGTTCAGGGTCCGGCGGATTAACTGTTGGATTATTTATGGCCAAAGCCGGCTTCAAAGTTTTAATGGTTTCTAAAACTGACGAAGATATCGGCGGCGATTGTTTAAACGATGGATGTGTGCCCAGCAAAGCTTTGATCCATGTTTCAAGGATTGCGCATGATGCAAAAAAGGCTTCTCATCTTGGACTGAATGTTTCCGGCAAAGTGGATATTAAAAAAGCGATTGATTATGTATATGCCCGACAGGAAATTATCCGTGAGCATGAAAATGCAGGATGGTTACAAGAACAGGGAGTCGATGTGGCGCTTGGTAATGCAGTATTTATCGGTAAAAATGAAATTGAAGTAAATGATAAACAATATACCGGAAGGAAAATAGTAATCGCTACTGGTTCCAAACCAAAGAAATTAAAAGTGCCTGGTGTTGAAGAAGTTAAATATTATGACAACGAAAGTATTTTTCATATTAATGAATTGCCTGAAAAGCTGCTGGTAATTGGTGCAGGCCCCATCGGTATTGAGATGGCCCAAGCGATGAGCCGACTCGGAAGTAAAGTAACCGTAGTGCAACATGGCAACAGCATATTAGAACATGACGATCCATCCGTAACTGAAATTCTTCTTCAGCAATTACAGAAAGAAGGGATTGATTTTATTTTGAATGCTGATGTAGATCATTTTATTTCAGCAAATGAAGTACTCATAAATTTAAAGAATGGAACAACTCAAAAAATACCTTTGGATGCCGTGTTTGTAGGCATTGGCAGAGAATTAGATCTATCCTCTTTGCAATTAGATAAAGCAGGGATCATCATAAAAGATAACGAAATAGTAAAAGACAAATACCTGCGCACTACCAATAAAAATATCTTTGTTTGTGGTGACATAGCTGGTGATCTAATGTTTTCGCATGCTGCGGAATTTCATGCTCGCATTATCTTAAACAATCTGTTTTCACCATTTAAAAAGAAATTGAATAATGATTACATGTCGTGGGTAACCTTTACAGATCCCGAACTGGCTACCTTTGGCCTGGATGAAAAACAATTGAATGAAAGAAATATTTCTTATAAAAAATTAGAACAGAATTTCGAAGAAGATGACCGGGCGGTGGGGGACAATTACCAATACGCCAAAATGCTTTTGTTGATCAGTCAAGGGAGCATATTTAAAAAAGAAAAAATACTGGGAGGCACGATGGTAGCGCCTCACGCAGGGGAATTGGTACAGGAATTGATTCTGGCTAATGCCAGTAACTTGTCCATCAATGCCATCTTCAATAAAATTTATCCTTACCCGGTGGCGTCGCGGATTAATCAGCAAATTATTGCAAAACACAAAGAAGGAAGTTTGACCAACACGATAAAAAGATTATTACACACCGCTTTTAAAATTTTCAGTTAATGGAATGGTGGGAAATATTTAAAGAATGGTTCCTAAGTCTTGGCGGAAAATATCATGTAAATCCCTACATATTTGGAGGTATATATGTTGGCGCCATTCCTTTCTTTTTTTTTATGTCTTGCCTGGACGGTTAAAAATATAAAGAACAAAAAACCCTTTACGATACCGGTTTTATTGACGGGATTCTTTTTCATTTCGGCTTATCTATATCTTATTATTGTTGGCAGAAATATACCGGTGTGGGTCTATATTTTTATCGCCTTACTGGTGATTTATGGAGTCTACTCAACCCTTAAAAAAGTTAAATCAAAAACAAAATGAGCGAAGCCATCGATATCATATTTCAGACGCGGGATAAAAAAAATTAAAGAAACATGATCAGGTCCATTTATGATATGTATGGCACTACAATATTGGTCATTGCTTTCATTATACTCTTTATAATTGAAACAAAATTTCAATTAAGAAAAAGAGTACAAAACCGATGGAAAAGAATCATTATTAATTTTGTTGTATCCATCCCATCCTTTGCACTGCTGCGCTTTCTATTCATTCCCCTCATGGTGTGGCTGGCATATAAAAATACTACGTGGCATTTCGGCTTGAATTATTTATATGATGCACCAGTATGGCTGAAAGCCGCGATAGCATTTCTTTTGCTGGATTACAGCAATTATCTATGGCATATTGTACTTCATAAAATGCCCCTGATGTGGAGATTTCACTTGGTGCATCATACCGATCTTGACCTGGATATTACCACCGCTTTTCGCTTTCATTTTGGCGAATTGATCGGTTCCGTTTTCTTTCGCGGAGCAGCCGTCCTGTTAATAGGTATTTCGCCGCTGATGGTACTTATTTATGAGATCGCGTTTGAAGCATCTAATCAGTTTCAGCACAGTAACATGAAACTTCCATTTCGTTTTGAAAAGATATTGAATAAAATTATAGTAACTCCAAGGATGCATGGTATTCATCATAGCATGAATAAAAGAGAAACAGATAGCAATTTTTCAATCATCTTTTCTTTTTGGGACAGGTTGCATAGAACCATAAGGCTGAATGTACACCAGGATGACATTATAACAGGAGTTCCTGTATATCCTGATGAAATGGAGCTGACAATCGGGAATCTTTTGAAATTACCTTTTACCAAAATCAGGGAGTGGAAAAAACCGGATGAAAAATCAGGGGAAGGTGATAAAAGGAAGTTGAATAAATAATTTATTAAAATTAAAAACTGTTTCAATTTAGTTCATTGAAACCCTTCACAGTAAAGATTTTAAAAGATTTTACCAACCATTTTTGTCCACATAGTCAAGCTAGTTCAAAGCCAGTAAATGATTAATCCTGAAGTAGTATTACCAGGTATTTACTTCAAAAAATGGATTTTTTTTCAATTTCTTGAGTTCAATTTTGCGGGAACAAAGTAGTAAACAACTTATTCATTCATTAAGCTGGCTCACATATTTTCTTCACCAGCTTTAATGCAAAATCCAATTGTTCTTTTTGACTGAGATTGGTATTATCCAATTCAATAGCATCATCAGCTTTGCGCAGCGGACTTATTTTGCGGTTGGAATCTATATAATCGCGCATGGCAATATTAGATTTTATTTCGTCCAGGGAAATATTAGGATTTTTATCAAACATTTCAGCATATCTTCTTTCTACTCGCACCGCTTCATCTGCAATCATAAATATTTTTACTTCTGCATCCGGGAAAACGGTGGTGCCAATATCCCGGCCATCCATTACGATTCCTTTGTGAACGCCCATCTTTTGCTGGGCAGCTACAGCAAACGTTCTTACATCTTTCAGTGCCGCTACATCGCTTACTTTTTCTGCCACTACTATATCGCGGATAATGTATTCTACATTTTCACCATTCAGGTAAATTTCGGAATTCCCTGACTTTTGGTTTACTAAAAATTCAAGAGAAATATTTTCCAAAGCCTCGCGGATTTCTTTTTCATTTGAAAGATCAACATTATTTCTTAAGAAATATAGGGTAATGGCCCGATACATAGCGCCACTGTCAATATAGGTATAGTTTAATTTTTGCGCCAATTGCTTTGCCAGCGTACTTTTTCCACAGGAGGAAAAACCATCAATCGTAATAATTATCTTAGGAGACATGAATACAAAAATGGTACAAAAAAAAGAAAGCGCAAAAACAGCATGAGAAAAGTGATCAAATCTTTTTAGATCACATAAATTATAAATCCTGGAAATAAGTTGGTTTACTGTTTGCCTCACACTTAGAAACAGGTCATTTCCCATTTTTTAGTATGTCGGGGTGATTGTCAAACTAAAAAAAATGCCATCGTTTCCAATGGCATTTTAAAATTTAAAACAAATGATATTAAACTTCTGATGTTTTTTCTTTCTTTACTTCCCCTTTTACTTCAAAAATAATTTTTGAATTTTCTTTATCCAGGGAGGCTATCAATACATCCCCGCTTTTCACATGCATATTCAATATTTCTTCTGCCAGCGAATCTTCGAGATATTTCTGAATTGCTCTGTGCAAAGGACGTGCACCAAATTGTGCATCATATCCTTTCTCTGAAATAAACTTCTTGGCTTCTTCCGAAAGTTCGATTTTCAACCCCAGGTTATCCAGCCTTTTGGTAACGCCTTTCATCAGTATATCTATGATTGAGAAAATATTTTCTTCTGAGAGTGAATTGAAGATCACCACATCATCTATCCTGTTTAAAAATTCGGGGCTGAACGTACGTTTCAATGCTTTTTCAATCACGGCTTTATTATTTTCTTCTGCATTTTCAATCCTTGAGGCAGTAGTAAAACCAACACCGGCTCCAAAATCTTTCAATTGTCTTGCCCCAATATTGGAGGTCATAATGATCATCGTATTTTTAAAATCAATTTTCCTTCCAAGCCCATCTGTAAGCACGCCATCATCCAATACCTGCAATAAAATATTATAGATATCAGGGTGTGCTTTTTCTATTTCATCCAAAAGTATTACAGAATATGGTTTGCGTCTAACCCTCTCCGTTAGCTGTCCGCCTTCTTCATAACCCACATATCCCGGAGGCGCACCTATCAATCTTGAAACGGTAAATTTTTCCATGTACTCGCTCATGTCGATACGAATAAGGGCGTCCTCACTATCGAACATATATCTTGCAAGCGACCTGGCCATCTCAGTTTTACCCACACCTGTAGGGCCAAGGAATATAAATGTGCCGATTGGTTTCCTGGGATCTTTTAATCCAACCCGGTTTCTTTGTATGGCTTTTACCACTTTTGAAATAGCTTCTTCCTGCCCTACTACAGCGCCTTTCAGGTCATCTCCCATTCTGCGGAGTTTATCTGTTTCTTCCTGCACCATTCTTTTCACAGGAATGCCGGTCATCATACTTACCACTTCGGCTATAGCTTCTTCGTTTATGGGAAATCTCCTGTTTCTGCTTTCTTCTTCCCACGAAGTTTTAGCTTTTTCCAATTCTTCCTGCAGGCGTTTTTCCGTATCGCGAAGAGAAGCGGCTTCTTCAAAACGCTGGCTTTTTACTACTTTATTTTTTTCATGTTTTATCTCGTCTATCTTTTTCTCGAGTTCTATCACTTCTTTAGGTACATTAATATTCTTTAAATGCACTCTTGCCCCTACTTCATCCAGTACATCAATTGCTTTATCGGGTAATAACCTGTCAGTCATGTACCTGTCACTCAGTTTCACACAGGCATCTATAGCTTCATCATCATAAATTACATTGTGAAAATCTTCATATTTGCTTTTGATGTTTTTGAGAATTTCTATTGTTTCATTTACGCTTGGCTGTTCTACCATTACTTTTTGAAAACGACGATCCAGCGCGCCATCTTTTTCGATATACATCCTGTACTCATCCAGCGTGGAAGCACCAATACATTGAAGTTCGCCACGCGCTAATGCAGGTTTAAAAATATTGGAAGCGTCCAGCGAACCGCTTGCCCCGCCTGCGCCTACGATAGTATGTATTTCATCAATAAATAAAATTACATCGCGGTTTTTTTCCAGTTCATTCATGATCGCTTTCATTCTTTCTTCAAACTGGCCACGGTATTTTGTGCCTGCAACCAATGCAGCAAGATCAAGAGATACTACTCTTTTATCAAATAAAACCCTGCTTACTTTTCTTTGAATAATACGAAGCGCAAGTCCTTCCACAATTGCGGTTTTACCTACTCCCGGTTCGCCTATTAAAATGGGATTATTCTTTTTACGACGGCTGAGAATTTGGGAGACCCTCTCAATTTCTGTTTCGCGCCCTACGATAGGATCCAGATTCCCCATTTCTGCGAGTCTTGTGATATCTCTTCCAAAATTATCCAGAACGGGTGTTTTGGATTTTGCCTGGGCGGCCTGAGGTTTCGGCTGCCTTTGCTGTGAATAAGATTTCCTTTCTTCTTCAAATTCTTCATTTTCTTCATCCTGAAAATCTGCTTTAGGATCTGTTTTTACATAACCCAATTCACTTTTGAACATATCGTAATCCACGTCAAACTGGTTTAAAATTTGCGTAGCGATATTTTCTTTATTTTTCAATATAGAAAGCATAAGGTGTTCACTTTCTACCAACGGGCTTTTATTGGTTTTAGCTTCAAGAACTGTAATCCTGATTACTTTTTCAGCTTGTTTTGTGAGTGGAAGAGAATTAATATTTGCAATGTTTTTGCCTGTTTTATCTTTTACAGCCAGTTCAATTTCTTTACGCAGTTCATATAGATCTACATTAAGCGATTTAAGGATTTTCATTGCAGTATTGTCCCCATCTCTTATTAAACCGAGAACAAGATGCTCGGTGCCAATAAAGTCATTTCCCAGCCTTAATGCTTCTTCGCGACTGTAAGAAATAATTTCTTTTACTTGTGTGGAAAAATTGTTGTCCATTTCTTAACAATTTAAATGCTATACAATAATAGTGAAATAATTCTATTAATTTACGTTTAAAAGAATGCACAGGGTGTTAAAAAGTATATAAGGGAAATAAAAAAGATCAAAAAAGTGGAGATTTTTTAAAAATGCAAATACATAAATTTTCTATTCTTTACTGTTCTTTTTGTAATTGATTATATGCAAATGCCAATTTAATTATCATTATTACTTATCAGATATTTACTCTTTTTAATACCTTTGATTCCGCCCCTTGTTTTCATTCTTCGACTAAACTCAGAAACATGAAAGTCAAAATTGATACCAAAGAAAAAATGAACGTCATTTCGGTTGAAGATGAGAAATTAGCTGCTAATATGACAGAGGATATAAAAAAAACGTTTCTAAAGTTCCTCAATGAGCCCATAAAAAATGTGGTTGTCAATTTTGAAAAGGTTCATGAAATTGATGATAAAGTGGCTGATATTCTGATATTTATACAACAGTCCTTTTATGTTGCCGCCCATTCAATGGTATTTTGTAATTTTCAACCGACAGTGGCAAAATTTTTAGATGAGAGGGGATTGTTGGAGATAATGAATTTAACCCCCTCAGAAAGCGAAGCCTGGGATATTGTGCAAATGGAAGAGATTGAGAGGGAGTTGCTTTTGTAGTTCGTGATTTGTAGTTTGTAGTGTTTGATAGTTATTAATGGTTTTGCTGAAGGCTTATAGCTGACGACTGATACCTGAAATTTTAATTCTCCCAAAAGATAAACTGAAAACAATTTGATTGCCGTTACCATATTAGGAAATAACTCTGCCGTTCCTGCACACAACAGGCATCCTACTTCGCAGGTATTGCAAACTGCAGATCATCTTATGCTAATTGATTGCGGGGAAGGAACGCAGATGCAAATGAGATTGTATAAAATAAGACGAAGCAGGATCGATCATATCTTTATTTCACATTTGCATGGGGACCATTATTTTGGTTTGATAGGATTACTCAACAGCCTTGCATTGAACAACCGGACAGATGATCTTCATATCTATGCTCCCGCAAAACTGCAGTCTATAATTAAAATACAAATGGATGCAGCCAGTGCCAATCTTCCCTACACCCTTTATTTTCACAATCTTGAAAAAGAAGAAATAATTTTTGAGGATAAAAAATTATCGGTGGAATGTTTCCAGGTAAAACATCGGATTGAATGTTGGGGATTTATTTTCAGGGAGAAAAAAAATCCCAGAAAAATAAATATGGTTCAGGTAAAAAAATATAAAGTTCCAAACTCATTTTTTGAAAACCTGCACCAGGGTGAAGATTTTGTAAATGAAAAAAATGAATTGATAATAAATAAATTGCTTACCATTCCTGTAGAGCCTCCAAAATCCTATGCTTATTGTGCAGATACGGCTTATTTTGAATCTATATGTGAAAAAATAAAGGGAGTGGATATGGTCTATCACGAAACTACTTATCTTTCCGATCTTGAAGAAAAGGCTATCAGCAGGTTTCACTCTACTTCCAAACAGGCGGCTACAGTTGCCAAAAATGCAGGAGCTAAAAAATTATTGATGGGACATTTTTCATCTATTTACGATTCACTGGATAAGTTTAAAGAAGAAGCACGCGAAATTTTTGAGAATAGTGAAATTGCAGAAGAGGGTGTTTGTTACCTGGCTTAAAAAGAAAATAGTAAAGAATATAAAATTTAAAATGCTACAATCGAAAAATTCAAAATGGGTTGCATTGATTATTATAGTCCTTGGGTGGTTTGCATTGACAGTTCAATTTTATCTTATCATCTTAAACAGGGTCACTACCATTGGAGAAACAATAATAAGATATTTTAGTTTTTTTACCATTCTTACTAATCTTCTTGTGGCATTAAGTTTCACGTTTCTTTTAAGGGAATCAAAATCAAGGATCCAGGATTTTTTTTCAAAGCCAAAATTCTTAACAGCAATTACGGTTTACATTCTTATTGTGGGGCTTGTATATAATGCGATTCTCCGTTTTTTATGGGAACCAAAAGGATTACAATTAATTGTTGATGAAATATTGCACACTGTAATTCCGGTTTTGTGTGTTTTCTTTTGGTGGAAATATGTGAACCCTAAAAAGTTGAAATGGAAAGACGCGTTTCCCTGGTTGATCTATCCATTGTTGTATATTTTCCTGATATTAATCCGCGGAGCTATTTCTGGTTTTTATCCATACCCTTTTATTGATGTAAATACGATTGGCTACAATAGCGTATTCATTAATTCAGCAATATTGGCTGTTTGCTTTTTGGGTTTTTCATTTCTATTTATTGCAATTGGGAAGTGGACTCATAAAAGCGCTAATTACTCATACTGAATACATTATTCGGGTATCTTTACCAGGCTAAAAAAATTATAAAAGAAAATTTGACAAATATGCAATTAGTAAAATCTTTTAAAAAAATTCTGCTGTTGTTAACGGTTGTAATATTCATTAATGTGATCCATATATTTGGACAAGAACAAAAGTATTATCCTGATCCTGATACATTAGTACAGAAAAAATTAGAACAATGGCAGGACCTGAAATTTGGCCTGCTGATGCACTGGGGCGCTTATAGCCAGCGGAGCATTGTAGAAAGCTGGAGTATTTGCCCGGAGGATGTAGGTTGGGCTACCGGCGCACGCGTAAAACAGGGCGCTGAAAATTATTTTGAGTATCTAAAAAAATATGAAGATTTAAAAAAAACATTTAACCCAACAAAATTCAATCCTGAAAAGTGGGCCGCGGCAGCTAAAGATGCAGGAATGAAATATGTCATTTTTACAACCAAACATCACGATGGTTTTTGCATGTTCGATACTAAATACACTGATTATAAAATCACGTCTAAGGACTGTCCCTTTTCATCTGACCCGCGAAGTAATGTTACCAAAGAAATTTTTAATGCTTTCAGAAAAGATAATTTTTGGGTGGGCGCTTATTTTTCAAAGCCTGACTGGCACAGCAATTATTATTGGTGGAGAAGATTTCCGCCATTGGATCGCAATGTAAATTACTCTATTGTAAAACATCCTGATCAGTGGAAAAAATTTGTTGATTTTACACATAACCAAATCAATGAGTTGATGAGTGATTATGGGAAGATTGATATTCTATGGTTAGATGGTGGCTGGGTACGCAAAAAAACAGATGATGAAATTAAGAAAGCATATTTGCAAAATCTGGCTGATGGGTTTTCAGAATTCAATGAGCAAAGCCAGGATATTAATATGCCTTTATTGGTAAAAGAAGCCAGAGCCAAACAGCCCGGTTTAATTGTGGTGGACAGGGATGTTCCCGGTGAACAACAAAACTATCTGACTCCCGAACAACATATTCCTGATACAGGATTGCCTTATCCATGGGAAACCTGTATGACTATGGGAAATAGCTGGAGTTATGTAAAAGGCGATGTGTATAAACCTGCTGATGAACTTATAAAAGACTTAGTTGATATCGTAAGTAAAGGAGGAAATTACTTATTGAATATTGGCCCGGGTCCCGATGGCGAATGGGATGAAATTGCTTATAGCCGGCTGAAAGAAATAGGAGCGTGGATAAAACAAAATGGAGAGGCGATCTACGGTACCAGGATGTATAAAGTTTATGGCGAAGGAGATAATATCCGATATACACAAACCAAAGATGGAAAAACGAAATTTATCTTTTTAATGGAATTTCCTGATAAAAAAATTGTACTAAACAAAATGGCTTTAGATAAAAACAGTCGTTTGGAAATGTTAGGTTCAAAAAAGAAATTAAAATGGAAACAAACAAGAGACGGTATTGAAATTTCAGTCCCTGAAAATTTAAAAATAATTTCCAGCCATGTGTGGGTAATAAAAGTAGTTGGTTAGAGTAAATAATTTCCAATAATTTGAAGTAGTAAACTAGTTAAAAGCAAAATCTTCTATATTAGTTTGTTTACTGTATTGTGGTTTTTTTTTGTTTTCAAACTCAATTGCATTTTCAAATAAGGGAAGTTTTTCAAATCCTTCCTAATTTTTTATTTATTATTTCCCCTCCACGGTCCATTCATAAAAATGCGGAAAGTATTTTCTCCAGGCTGCCTCATTATGTTTTGCATCGGGGTCAATCATTTCTTTGATGGGAGAAGCAGAGTAATCTTTAATTTCTTTTTCTATTCTTTTCATATCAGGAATCATAGAATCTCCTTCTTTTCCACCGGCATAAAAAAATAATCGTGAATTCATTTTTTTTGAATTAGCGATTACAGAACTATCAATCCCGGAAGCGGTCCAGAATGCAGGAGAGAAGATACCTGCACCACCAAATACCTTAGGATATTTTAATACTGCATACAATGAAATAAGGCCGCCCATTGAGCTTCCGGCAATAAATGTATTTTGTTTATTTTTTAAAGTACGGTAATGTGTATCAATAAAAGGCTTTAAATTTTTTACTAAAAAATCAACATATTGATCACCTTCGCCCTTTCCATAATTTTGAAATTGCCAGGGATTATATTCGTTCATTCTTTTTGAAAGGCCATTATCGATTCCTACTACTATGGATTCTTTTTCACCTTTTTTAAAAATGGAATCAAGGTATTCATCAACACCCCATTCGCCTGCATAAGAAGTGGCATTGTCAAACAGATTTTGCCCATCGTGCATGTATAAAACGGGATATTTTTTTTTCGAATCAGAATAATCAGGTGGCAAATAAATCCAAATTCTTCGCTTGCGCTTTAATTCAGGAATGTAGAATGCTGTATCCATTATTTTTACATTCACTGATGCAGAATGATTTTTTTTAGCAACAATATTATTGGCCTTAAAATCATCATTCCACTCTTCAATATTTATTGGGATTGTTGTATCAGATTTCAATTTTAATGTGCGGTTTTGAATTCCTTTTCCTGCTGAATCAGTTTCTGCTTTTTCCCAGCTTCCTCTTGTGAATTTGTATTCATAATTTCCGCTTGGTAATGAAAGGATAATTGTAGAAATGCCGCTTTGATCGGAATGTAATATATAATCTTTATCCTCGGGATTCCATAAATTAAAATTGCCGGCAATATAGATATGATCCATAGAATGTAGCAAAGACGGTTGCCTTACAAGAAAAGTAACTTTAAATTGAGCAAAAGAAATTGTGGAAATAAAAATCAGTAAACAAAGAAATAAATACTTTTTTGATATTTTAATAAATAAAAACACTTATGATATTTTAATACAAAAATCTTTTACTTTTTGATGAAAGGCATTGCTCAACTGAACCAATGGAAGTCTCAATTCATTTTCTATTAATTTTAATTCATATAAAAATGCTTTTACTCCGGCAGGATTATTTTCCACAAATAAAAGATCATATGCTTCTAATAATTTGTAGTGCAATTTTTGGGCATTTGTAAAATCGTATTTTAAAGAAAAACGAACCATATCCGAAAAATCTTTTGGAAAAGAATTGGCTGCCACACTTATTACCCCACTTGCACCACATGCCATCAAAGGAAGCGAAATGTGATCATCGCCGCTAACAAACAAAAAATTGCCAGGTTTCTTTTTTAAGATATGCATGCATTGAACGATATTGCCACTGGCTTCTTTAATTCCTTGTACGTTTTCACATTCAACGGCGAGTCGTAAAGTAGTCTCAGCAGTGATATTACTTCCCGTTCTTCCGGGTACATTGTATAAAATTACCGGTAATGGAGAAGTTTCAGCAAGCGATTTATAATGTTGAAAAATTCCTTCCTGCGAAGGTTTGTTATAGTTCGGGCTTGAGCTCAAAACTGCCGTTATTTTGTCGAAATTAAAATCAGCAAAACTATCAATGATTGCCGCAGTATTATTACCACCGATGCCAATAACCAAAGGTATCCTGTTATTTATTTTTTGCGCTGTGAAATGTACAATTTCCTGTTTTTCTTTTTTAGAAAGAGTAGGCGTTTCTCCGGTAGTTCCCAAGGAAACAATATATTCCACGCCATTAGTGATAATATAATCAATTAGCTTTCCAAGCGAATCATAATCTACCTCTTTATTTTTTTTGAAAGGAGTAATTATCGCAACTCCGGTTCCTGTTAGTTTATTTATAAGTGACATGATTTCAGGTTCAGGTTTATTTATTTGGTAAAATTATGAAATTTGTAAGTTCAATATCCACAGGGGAAGCTCAAAGAATTAATAATGCGGCTACTCAATAATCAAATGATATATCATTCGTCCCAAAATCCCATTTTATTAAATTTTTCTATACGTTGGGAAATTCTTACTTCCGGTTTTATTTTCTTTAATTCCTGTAAAACCGGCTTTATATAATTTTTTAAATTTGAAGCGGCTTCGTCATAATCCCAATGAGCGCCACCGAGGGGTTCGGGAATTACTCCATCTACCAACCCAAATTTAAACATGTCATCAGAAGTAAGTTTTAATTGTTCGGCGGCAATTTCCTTTTGCGCCCAGCTACGCCAAAGTATGGAACTACAGTTTTCGGGAGAGATTACGGTGTACCATGAATTTTCCAACATCAAAACCCGGTCTCCCACACCGATTCCCAAAGCCCCGCCACTGGCACCTTCGCCAATAATAACACAGATAACCGGCACTTTGAGTCGTATCATTTCATAAATATTTCTGGCAATGGCCTCACCCTGTCCTCTTTCCTCTGCTTCCAGGCCCGGAAATGCGCCGGGAGTGTCAATTAAAGTAATAACAGGCTTATTAAATTTTTCGGCCAGTTTCATCAAACGCAAAGCTTTGCGATATCCTTCAGGATTGGCCATTCCAAAATTCCTCATCTGTCTCATTTTGGTATTAGTGCCTTTTTGTTGACCAATTACCATAATAGTTTCCCCATCAAATTGTGCGAATCCGCCAATCATAGCCTTGTCATCTTTTACGTTGCGGTCGCCGTGCATTTCCAAAAAATTGGTAAACATTTTTAAAATATATTCCAATGTATAAGGCCTGTCGGGGTGGCGGCTCAGTTGTACTTTTTGCCAGGGAGTAAGGTGTTCCGTAATTTCCTTTCTTTTCAAAAGAATGTTTTTCTCCAGTTCGCTTATAATAGATTCGTAATTGCCGTTCGCGTTTTTTGTAGCGAGTTTTTTATTCTCTTCAATTTGTTCGTATAATTCTTTTATGGGTTGTTCAAAATCGAGAAACTGTCTTGTGTGAGTAGATGACATGTTGAAGAAAGTTTTAATAATAATTTAAAAAACCTGGATAATTTTAGGGCGGTAAAGTTAAGGCCTCAAAATTAAATATGTGACAAAAGGTTGATTTTGGAAAAAAGTAAAAAAAGTAAATAATCAACTACGAAAAATGAGAATTTGACAAAAAAATAAAGTAAAAAATTGTCTATTAGTTGGTTTACTGAGTTTAAATTTTATTATCTTCGCGCTCCCAATTTAAAATATTGGATCGGTAGTTCAGTTGGTTAGAATGCCGCCCTGTCACGGCGGAGGTCGCGGGTTCGAGTCCCGTCCGGTCCGCTTCAATTTGGCTAAAACCCGCTACCAAAGCGGGTTTTGCTTTTTACGGTCTATTTTTTGGTCTATAATAACCCTATTTTACGAAGAACTTTACTTGTCTTTAACCTACTATATATAGCTTGATAAATTAACGCAATAAAGGTACAATTTTCTGTAATTGAATTAAGTTGATGTTTTCCCCACAAAAAAGCAGTGCTTTTACACTGCTTAGTTCCATCGCTCATGCTTGCATCAACTGTCTGACATCGCTCCCTAAAAAATACACCCTTGATCTTATTTTTACCTTTTTCAATTTGCCGTGTTTTATCCACTCATAAATGGTTGGTTTGGTGATTTTAAAAAGAGAACAGATTTCCTGCATTTTAAATAACGGCTTTTCAGTAAGGCCAGGAGTCTCCACTAAAGAGGCAAATACCGACTGTTCCTTTTTATTTTTGGACACCTCCTCTCTAATGATTAGCCTGATTTGAGCCCAGAATTCTTCCGGCTCAAATGGGATTAAAATGGGTACTGATACATTCTTTTCCATACAAAAATATTTTAGTTTTCACTATCTCTATAAAAAGCAGTACTACTGAACCGACTTATTTGATTTTGCAGTTCTGGAACTCCCCAAACGTTTCTTTTTTAGCAGCCCACTTCCGGATGAAGCGCGGTTGTCTTTTTCAGTTTCGCTAATTTCTGTGTTGGACGTTTGTTTCCTTTTTTCCTGCATCTGTTTTTCCAAACACCGATTTAGTAAAAACCGGTATGCTTCATCTATTGATATGCCTGACTGATCTTCAAAAACATAAAACCGCTGGCTTACTTCCGATTTATTTTTTATTGAGCTGATATTACCAAACACTTCCTGATATGGAATACCAGCCCAATATTTTAGTTTAAGACCTACCGAAACAGCTTTACCATCTTCCGATTTTTCTAAATCCGAAAGACTTTCAATTACCGATTCAACTTTTTGTTCTTTTTCCCAGCTGGTCTTATCTTCCAAATTCAATTGCTTTTTTGTAACAAAATCGAAAGCACTTTTCCAATCTATTTCTATCATTGATTTTTCCAGACTGGTAGCATTAATTCCATTAATTGGAGCATTAATTAAAGGCATATCCTTTTGAAGGATAGCATCATAATAGAGCAGAATATATGTGCCTTTACTAACTTCCTTTTCAAAGAATAGTTGAAAGCTTAACTTGTCTTTTGCCTTCTCCATTTTTTGCGAAAGGATAAAATTTTCAGGCTTAAAACTAATTCGCTTTAACAGTAGACAACCTGCATCTCCAAACCCCAATGATTCTAATTGCGCTGCCAATGCAGCAACATTCTCAATGTTCATGATGCTAATTTTAAAATTGAAGAATGGGTTTAGGGGTTTTATCAGGACACCCCTAAACCTTTTTTAGTATTTATTCTTTTTTTAGGCAAAAGGCTAATACTATTTTTCTTTTCTAACTTATTTTTATCCGGCTTAACCACCTGTTTCAACTCTTTTTTTTTATCAGTTGCTATTTCTTCTTTAATGGCATTGGCGCCAGCCTGACCAACTGATTTATATTGATCTAATGATTCTTTTGCCACCAGCTTCATATTGGAATCATATAGATTTATCTTTTTGAATTGAGGATCGGCCTCGATAAACATTTTATGATTGTTCCCGTCTTTTTCTATGGTTACGGATTGCACATTTCCTTTTTGAAGCGATTGCATTAAAGCTTTTTCTTTTTCCGGGTCTTTCAACTCTGTAATGGCAAATTTTTCAACTGCGGCTTTTAAATCAAAGCCATAATTTTCATGATACTGCTTCACCTCGAAATTATTGTTCTTGTCTTTGTTACCGGTATCCAGTTGCATCCAGGCCTGGTAAGGCTGGCCTTCTTTTGTTACAAGGTTTTTGTGTACAGCTCTTCCATCCAGTAGATTAAAAGCTTCCTTGGAAGTGACGCCCTTGCTTTTGTTG
>Ga0208357_1000314_pt1 | contig 39416 bp, 26 predicted proteins | sample NGESurdeep092012_6_FD_184487 | JGI IMG/M metagenome (GOLD analysis project Ga0208357, IMG submission 184487) | Arctic peat soil microbial communities from Barrow, Alaska - NGEE Surface sample F52-2 deep-092012 (SPAdes) | ecosystem: Environmental > Terrestrial > Soil > Wetlands > Peat ...
CGTCCTCCAGCACGGCACGGATTGCGCCGCGAATGCCGTCATCGTCGTCAACGACGAAAATCACCGGCGGTCCGCCAGCGCCAGGGACATCGACGGAGCGCGCCGCCCGTGCCTGAACCGCCGCCCGCGACAACGGCAGCAGGCGCTGAATCGCGTGAGTCAGTTCCTTCAGCTTCACAGGCTTGTTGAGTTGCACGCAGTCTTGCAGGGTGACGCTGCTCAGGGTTCCGGTCGATATGTCGCCGGTCAGGATGATGGCCGGAACCGGGTGGTGCAGCGCGTCCCGTAACAATCCGACGACCGCCGTGCCATTCATGCCGTTCGGCAGGTTGTAGTCCGACAAAATAAGGTCCGGCCGCACCATTCCGCCCGCGACCAGTTCACACGCCCTGACGCCGTCATGGGCCGACGTGACCCCGTGGCCCTCGTCCTTGAGAAAGACTTCCAAGAGTTCGCGCACGTCCGGGTCATCCTCGATGACAAGGATCGAACCAACGTGATGAGCGACCTCATTTTCCTTGCCGGATAAGCCGAGTGAGACCTCCGCCGGCCGCGATGCGTCCCTCTCGAGTGCCGGCTTGACCTCGACGGAGAAGACCGATCCTCTGCCGGGACGTGATCGCACCTGGACCCGATGGTCCAGCAACGCGCCCAGTCGATGCACGATGGAGAGACCAAGACCGAGCCCGCGGCTGCGTTCCCGCGCGGCGTTATCGAGCTGGTGGTACTCCTCGAAAATCGCCTGAAGCTCGGTATCGGGAATGCCGATTCCGGTGTCCCAGATTTCCAGGTTCAGCATGCCCTTATGCCGCCGGCAGCCGAGCAGAACCTTGCCGCGTTTGGTGTATTTCAGCGCGTTTGACAGCAGATTGCGGATCATCTGCTCCAACAGGCGGGGATCGCTGCTGATCGACAGGCCGCACGAAACGACTCGTAGGGTCAGCCCCTTCGCCTGTGCGTGATAGGTGAACTCTTCCCGCATCTGCTCCAGCAGGCTATCCACAGGGAAATCGATGATCTCGGCATGGACCGTGCCGGCCTCGATCTGATTGATGTCGAGCAGCGTGTTCAACATGCCCGACATGGCGCCCAGCGTCTCATCCAGGCGGCTGACAAGCTTCCTGGCCTTGTCGCTTTCGACGTTCTTGGCCAGCAATCCCTGCACCAGCGCAAGCGTTTGCAGCGGCTGGCGAAGGTCGTGGCTCGCGGCCGCGAGGAAACGCGATTTCGCGATCGTCGCGAGCTGCGCCTGCCGTTCAGCCGCCTTCAGCGCATCCGCTGTGTGCCGCCGTTCGCTGATATCGACAAAAGTGATGACGACGCCTTCGACCTCGTTGTTTTGGACGCGGTAAGGCAGGATACGGCGGATGTACCAGGCACCACTCCGCGCTTCGATTTCCCGCTCGATCGGCGCAAGGGTCCGCAGCACAATTGTCGCGTCCGCCGTAAGGGCGGCATCGACGGCCAGCGAGGCGAGGTCCGCGAGCGGCCGCCCGACATCGCTTGGAATGATATTGAAGAGCGACGTGGTGGCCGGCGTGAACAGGCGGATGTTGAGGTCGCTGTCGAGAAACAGCGTCGCGACGTCGGTGCTGTAGAGGACATTCTTCAGATCGTTGGCGGTCGTCCGTTGCCGCTCCAGCGTCTCCTGAAGCTGACCGTTCAGCGCCGTGAGCTCCTCGTTGAGCGATTGCAGTTCTTCCTTCGAGGTTACCAACTCCTCGTTGGCGGATTGGTATTCCTCGTTGACGGACAAGGCTTCTTCGTTGATCGCCATCTGCTCTTCGCCGGAAATCTCCAAGTCGCGGATGGCGCTCTGCAGTTCCGTCTTGTTGGCGTCGAGTTCTCGTTCCAATTCGGCGACCCGCGAGACGTCCGCCGGCGAGGTATGGCCCTCACGCCGTTGCTCGTTCTTGGGCTCGTCGACAAAGCAGATCAGCAGCAGCTCTTCGCCCTCGTTGAGAACGGGACGAACGTCGATGCTGAACGAAACCGCCGCGCCATCCGCGCCGACTTCACCGCCGGCGATGACGATTCGTGTGTTCTTTTGGCTCGCCTGCTGAATCGCCGAGCGTAGCTTGGCGCGCATTCCGTCTCGCGCCATGGCGAGCAAATCATGCGTCGCGTGCCCAGGCGCCAATCGTAGATAGCGGTCCGTCGGCCCGAGGGAATAGAGGCACTCGAATTTGCGATTGATCAGCACCGCGGCGGGCGCATAAATGTCCAACACCAAGCCTCGGCACAATTCGGCGAGCGCGGCATGATGCAAGGGCGGGTGGCCCGGCGCGGGGCGAATGGGAACGCGCACCCCATCGCTCATCGAAAATCGAAGGTCTCCCGGCCGGGCACGTCCGATATGTCGATAAAGGCGCTCCGGCTTGGAGATCGCTTCGAAGCGCCCGTCGAAATCGGCGATGGTCTCTGAGTTGCCGAGCAGCAGCACGCCGCCCTCGCGCAGCGCGAAATGGAACAGCGAGATAATTTTCGCCTGCGCCGCGGGGCGCAAATAGATCAGCAAATTCCTGCAAGAAACCAAGTCGAGGCGTGAGAAAGGCGGATCGGCCAGCACGTCCTGAATGGTAAATATCACCGTTGCGCGCAACTCCGGCGACACGCGATAGCCGCTATCTTCCTTCGAAAAAAACCGGGCTAGCCGCTCCGCTGAAATATCGGCCGCGATGGATAGCGGATAGAAGCCGTCGCGGGCGCGGGCGACGGCGTCCGGGTCGACATCGGACGCGAAGACCTGAAGCTTGACGTTGCTTTTCTCCGCCGCGATCCGCTCTTGCAGCAGCATGGCAAGGGAATAGGTCTCCTCGCCGGTGCTGCATCCGGCGATCCAGATGCGGATCGGACGATCGGGCGCCTGGTCGTGAACGAGGTCGGGGACGATCTTCTCCGCCAAAAAATCGAAGACTTTCGAATCGCGAAAGAAGCTGGTGACGTTGATGAGCAGATCCTTGGCAAGAATGCCGCGCTCACCCGCGTCACTACGCAGAATGTCGAGATATCGACTTATATCGTCGGTGCCCAGCCCCGCCATTGCCATGCGCCGCTCGATCCGGCGCTGCAGCGTTCCCGGCTTGTACAGGGTGAAATCGTGATCGGTCGTGGTGCGCAGGAGATCGACCATCTCGGCCAGCCGATCGGGGGCTTTGTCCCGCGACACTGGGCCGTCATGGCCATCAGGGGCGGCAATCCGCCGGCTGAATTCGATCAGCGCGTCAGGAATCTTGGCCGTTCTAAGCACGAGATCGACCGCATCGGTCGCGATCGCGCTGCGTGGCATGCCGTCGAAGCCGGCCTCGTCGGGATCCTGGGCGATGACCAGCCCGCCGCTTTCCTTCACCGCCTTCAGACCCAGGCTGCCGTCGGCCCCGGTTCCTGACAGAATCACGCAGACGGCGAGTGCCCCGCAATCCGCCGCCAGGGAGTGCAGCAAGAAGTCGAATGGCAAACGCGCGCCGTGACGCGCTTGAGGCCGAGAGAGGTGGAGGGCGCCGTCGGCGACGGCCAGATAGGTGCCGGGCGGAATGACATAGAGATGCTCGCGCTCGATCGGCATTCCATCGGTTGCTTCGCACACGGTCAGCGCGGTGTGACCGGCAAGCAAATCCACCATCATGCTTTCATGGGTGGGATCGAGATGCTGGACAAGAATGAAGGCCATGCCATTGCCGGCCGGCATTGCTTCCACAAGCTTTCGGCAAGCCTCGAGGCCACCGGCCGAGGCACCGATGCCGACGACCGGGAAGTCCAACGGCCGCTGAGGCGGGCCGCGCGCCGGCAAGGATTGCCGGTTCGGTCGCGGCCGAGCCGTTTTATTCCGACGCGGGCGGCTATCTGGCATGTGTATGTTCTCGCGGAGTGCCCCACAACGGGAGTGAGGGACGCACAATATCACGGCAGAGTGCCGGTGGCGACGGTTGGTCGGCTGAGTAGTTTCCGAAGCTACTCGGGGCAAACGCCGGTCAGTTATGATTCTGGCATGTGCGTGACTTTGGACGGAACCATGGGTGCGCTTCGAATCATGGTCGTGGAAGACGAAGCCAACGTCGCCTTGCTATTGGCCGAGGTGCTCGAAAGCATGGGCCACGAAGTTTGCGCAATCGAGGCCACGGAAGCCGGCGCGGTGACCAGCGCTATCGGATGCCGGCCCGATTTGATGATCGTCGATGAGCGCTTGGGCAATGGCAGCGGGGTCGCCGCCGTCGACGAAATTCTGCGCGGTTCCTTTGTCCCGCATGTATTCGTCAGCGGCGATCTTTCTCGCGTCCGAAAGCTTAAGCCGGGGGCGGTGATGATACAAAAGCCCTTTCGCGAGGCGGAGCTGGCCTCGGCGATCCAACGCGCGCTCATGGGCACCGCGCTCACTCCCAGAACATGACGGGGCCTAGCTCGGTTTTTCGTGCTCGGTCCCCGTTCGACGACTTTCTCTACGCGCCGATCGACGATGATGGGAATGGCATGCTCAGTGTTCTATCGGCGCTGACGCAACTGGATTTCGACCCGTGGCAGGAAGCCGCGGAATTGACCCGGCTGTCGGCGGACAAGGCGACGCGGAGACTGGCCGGGATCGTCGCATCGCTGCCCGTTTCGGCGTCGGCGCCACGCGACGCCGGCAAGATTGCCGCTCGCCTCGTCGCGCTCTTGCCGCGCGGGGCGTCGATCAATAACCCGATTCCGGCACGCGCAACGTCACGCGGCGGCGGCACGTTGATCGAATTTGTTCTCGGCAAGCGCGTGATGCTTTTCGCTATTCTGACCGCGATCGTGCTCGGGCTTCTGTGGCTCACGAGCCGTTAGAGGCTGATTCACCCAAATTGAAACATTTTTTCCCTTACCGGCGAACGCGAAGCCGGGGCGCCACGTCACCAAGAAAAAACACCGTCCCGGCGCAGGCCGGGATCCATGGTGCAACGGCACGATGGATACCGGCGTTCGCCGGTAAGGGAAAATGTGTTTTGGTGTATCAGCCTCTGGCGGCAAAATCGCCCCTCAAGTCACCATGCGTTGCCTTAACCCAGCAAGGTCAATTAGGTTTCGCGCATCGGCTTGAACGGTAATCGTTCATGCCGATTTCGCCTTCTGGAATACACCCGCGATCGCGGCCTGCGCCTCCTGTTGAATCTGACGCAGATGATCTTGGCCGCGGAAACTTTCAGCATAGATTTTGTAGACATCCTCGGTGCCGGACGGTCGCGCGGCGAACCAGCCGCTTTCGGCGATCACTTTAATGCCGCCGAACGGAGCACCGTTGCCCGGTGCGGCCGTGAGGGTGGCACGCACCGGTTCTCCGCCCAGTTCCGTCATGCCGATCCGCTCGCGCGACAGCCCCTTGAGCTGTTCTTTCTGCTCTGGGGTCGCGGGTGCGTCGATCCGCTCATAAAACGGCGTGCCCAATTCCCGCGTGAGGCGATCGTAGACCTCGCCGGGATCGCGCTTGGCCTGCGCGGTGATTTCGGCGGCAAGCAGGCCGAGAATGATTCCGTCTTTGTCGGTGGTCCACACCGATCCATCGCGGCGCAGGAACGACGCACCCGCGCTCTCCTCGCCGGCGAAGCCGAGCGAGCTGTCGATCAGGCCGTCGACGAACCATTTGAATCCGACGGGGACTTCGACGAGCCGTCGGCCGAGCTTCGCCGCGACGCGATCGATCATGCCGCTGCTGACGATGGTCTTGCCGATCGCGGTGTTGACGTTCCAGCCGGGGCGGTTGCCGTAGAGATAGGAAATGGCCGCCGCGAGAAAATGATTGGGATTCATCAGGCCGCTCGATCTCGTCACGATGCCGTGCCGGTCGGCGTCGGTGTCGTTCGCGAAGGCGACATCGAATTTGTCGCGCATGCCGATCAGCCGCGCCATCGCATAGGGTGACGAGCAATCCATCCTGACCTTGCCGTCCCAGTCGGCCGTCATGAAGCGAAAGGTCGGATCGATGGTGTCGCTGACGATCGTCGCCGCGAGGCCGTACTTCTCGACGATCGGTTGCCAATAATGAACGCTGGCGCCACCCAGCGGATCGATTCCGATCGTTATCCCCGATGCGCGGATTGCTTCCATGTCGATGATGCTGGTGAGATCGGCGACATAGGGGCCGATATAATCGTGGCGATGGACACGCCCGGATTTGCGCGCGCGCTCATAGGGAATGCGGCGGACGCCGTCGAGTTTGCTTTCGAGCAGCGCGTTCGCGGCGTTCTCGATCCAGCGCGTAACGTCGGTGTCGGCCGGTCCGCCATTCGGTGGATTATATTTGAAGCCGCCATCCTCGGGCGGATTGTGCGATGGGGTAATGACGATACCGTCGGCAACGCCGCTCTTACGGTTCTTGTTGTAGGCCAGGATGGCATGCGAAATGACGGGCGTCGGCGTGTAGCCGTCGCGCTCGTCGATCATCGCGTCGATCTCGTTCGCGGCAAAAACCTCGAGCGCGCTCGCCAGCGCGGGTTCGGACAGCGCGTGGGTGTCGATGCCGATAAACAGCGGGCCGGTAATACCGACGCTGCCGCGGTGAAGGCAGATCGCCTGGCTGACCGCCAGGATATGCGCCTCATTGAAGGCATTGTCGAAGGCGGAGCCTCGATGGCCGGACGTGCCGAACGCGACGCGCTGTGACGCCACCGCCGGGTCGGGCTGGCCGGTGAAATACGCCGTCACCAGGCGCGGCACATTGACCAGCATCGACGGCTCGATTGGTTTGCCTGCGAGGGGACTCACATTTTCCGGCATGATGTTCCTTCCAAATTCAGCCGAGCACGATCCGTACATGGTGGGTCACGCCGTCGTCCGCCAAAGGGATGCGCGCTTCGTTGCCGAGCAGCGCCATGCCGTCGAGTTCCGCCCGGACAATGCCGCGGCAAACGCCGGTGGGGTTCTCGACCGCGATATCGTAGCGGCTGGAGTGGTATCGGAAGTTAATACCGAAGCCGGGCCACGCCTTCGGTATGCAGGGATTGAGCAGCAGCGACGTTCCCTGTAAACGGAACCCGAGAATCGATTCGAGGCCGGCCCGGTACATCCAGCCGGCCGAGCCGGTGTACCAGGTCCAGCCGCCGCGCCCGACATGAGGCGGCACGGAATAGAGATCGCCGCACATGACGTAAGGCTCGACCTTGTAGCGCTGAACGGCGTCGGGCGTGCGCGCATGATTGATGGGGTTCATCATCGCGAACAATTCCCCGGCCTTGTCACCGTCGCCGAGCATGGCGAAGGCGATCACCGACCAAACGGCGCCATGCGTGTACTGGCCGCCATTTTCTCGGATGCCGGGCGGATACCCTTTGATATAGCCGGGATCGAGTGGCGTCCGGTCGAATGGCGGGGCGAATAGAAGGGCCAAACCGTCATCGCGGCGGATCAGCTGTTGGTCGGCCGCCGCCATCGCTTGCACGGCGTGGCTCGGGTTGGCCGCTCGCGAGATGACGCTCCACGATTGGGCGATCGCGTCGATCCGGCATTCGTCGTTCGTGGCGGAGCCGAGCGGCGTGCCGTCATCGAAATAAGCGCGGCGAAACCATTTCCCGTCCCAACCGTCGCGCTCGAGGGCAGCCGCCAGCGCCGCCGTGTGCCGCCGCCAAGCCGGAGTGCGCGCCTGCTCGCCGCGGCCATCGGCCAATCGCGCGAACGCGGTCAGGGTGGCGTGAAGAAACCAGCCGAGCCAAATGCTTTCGCCTTTTCCCTCGACGCCCACTCGGTTCATGCCGTCGTTCCAGTCGCCGGTCCCCATCAGCGGCAAACCGTGGCTGCCGACCGCGAGACTCTGGTCCAGCGCGCGTGCGCAATGCTCGAATAGGGTGGCTTGCTCGTCGGAGACGGTGGGCTGAAAGAAGGCGTCAACCTCGCCCTCGTGAAGCACCGGTCCGTCGAGGAACGGGACGATTTCATCCAGTACGAGGAGATCGCCCGTTACCTCGATGTAATGAGCGACGACATAAGGCAGCCATACGCGATCGTCGGAGACACGCGTGCGGATGCCTCGCCCGGTTTCCGGCAGCCACCAATGCTGCGTGTCGCCGGCCACGAACTGCCGCCCCGCGGCGCGCAGCAGATGTTCGCGCGCCAAATCGGGTCTCGCAACGCAGAGCGCCATCACGTCCTGAAGCTGATCGCGAAAACCGTAAGCGCCGCTGGCTTGATAGAATGCCGCTCGCGCCCACACCCGACACGCCAGCGTTTGATAGACCAGCCAACGGTTCAGCAAAATGTCCATGCTCCGGTCGGGTGTCGTGACCTGAACCGTGCCGAGCAAATCGTCCCACAGACGCGTGACCGCGCCCAGCACGGCGTCGAGATCGGCGGTGCGGTATTTCTTCAGCAGCGATTGCGCATCCGCCGGCGTCGCGGTCTCGCCGAGAAAAAAGACAATCTCGGACGCGCCGTTCGTTTTGAGGTCGAGCCGCGTTTGAAGCGCGCCGCAGGGATCGAGGCCGGCGCCAACCCGATTGGAGAGAGGAACCGTGCGGGCCAGGGCGACCGGCTGATCGAGCGTGCCGTTACGGCCGAGAAACTCCGTCCGGTCGCCAGTCCATGATTGTTGCCGGCCGGCGAGATCGGCAAACGCGACGCGCTGGCCAAAATCATTATTCAAGGGATTTCGCGCGAGCAGGGCCCCGGTTGCCGCCTCGATCTCGGTGACGATGAACGGCGCGGTCGCGCCGCGGGACGAACCAAGCACCCACTCGACGTAAGCGGTCACGGATAATCGCCGTGGTCGCCCCGACAGATTCGTCAGCTTGAGCCGGGATATCTTGATCGGATCGCCGACCGGCACATACTGCAAGAGTTCAAGCGAGATGCCGTGTGAGACATACTCGAACCGGCTATAACCCTGACCGTGCCGCGCAACGTACGACGAACCTTCCTCGCGGATCGGAAGCGCCGTCGGACCCCAGAGCTCGCCGCTTTCTTCATCGCGAACATAGATCGCTTCCCCCGGCGTATCGCTTACCGGATCGTTCGACCAAGGGGTGATGTGATTCTGCTGGCTATTAAGCGACCAGGTATAGCCGCTGCCCTCGACCGAGCTATGAAAGCCGAACGCCGGGTTCGAGACGACGTTGATCCAGGGCGCGGGCGTCCGTTGTCCCGCCTCCAGAATCGTCCGGTATTCCCGCCCGTTGTCGGCAAAACCGCCGAGACCGTTGAAAAACTCCAGCGGCGGGCGCGCCGGCACGGTGGACGGCCGCGTTCCGGCCGGCACGCGCCGGGGTGGCGGGGCGGCGGGTTGCGGCTCCGGCACTCTCTTGACCTGGTCGGCCAGACCGCCTCGGCCGGCAACGATCACGACGCGCGCCATGGTCTGAAGCAGGTAGCGCAGCTCGACCGAGATCAGGTCGGTGCGCAAGATGAAGACGGCGCCGCGTACCGCCTCGCCGGCATGGGTCTGCCGTGATTGACCGGCGCGCACCAGCGCCTCCAAGGCCGCCTCCAAATCTTGAACGTAGGATGGCGCCCTTTCATTCAGGATGACGAGATCGACGGACAGAAGTTTCATCCGCCAATATTCGTGCGCGAGAAGAAGTTGCCGGACGACGTCGAGATCGGCGGTTTCGTCGATGCGGATCAGGACGATCGGCAGGTCGCCCGAGATCCCTTGCGGCCACAGCATCGCGGCCGTGCCTTCGTTTCGCTTGAGCCTCTCCGAGGGTGGCCGCAACGTCGGGTCGCTATAGAGCACGCGATTGGCGAGCCGCTGGAAAACGTGTGCGTCGTCGGCGCTGATGCCGAGATGGTAAAGCTGCACTTGCGCCTGGGTCCAGGCCAGCGTGGTGGCGCGGTCGAACGCCATCGCGTCGTGGTGCTTATCGGCGAGATCGAGCGCCTCCTGGCGGGAGGGAGCGATCAAGGTCCAGAATGCGACGCGCACGGTCGCCTGCGGCGGAATCCGGACGAAGCGGCGAAGGCTGACGATCGGATCGAGCACCGCCCCACTCGTACCCGAAAGTTGCCCTCGTGATACCATCGCGATCGGCGTCCGAATGGTTCGTGCGCGCCCAATGAAGCGTGCGCGATCCGTCTCGAATTGCACCTCGCCCACGGTCTCGCCCTCGACGACGGCGAGGTGCGCGACCCAGATCGGGGTTTCGCCGGGCGATCGCGGCCGGCGCGTGGCCAGGATGACGCCAGCATCGGCAACGAATTCGGTTTCGACGAACAGCTTTGAAAAGGCCGTGTGCGCATCGTCGTCGGCGTGCCGCGCCAGCACGATTTCCGCATAGGAAGTCAGCTCGATCTCACGAATCTGGCCGCCCAGATTGGCGATCGAGACGCGGCGAACTTCGGCGTCGTCTTCCGACGAGACCGCCACTTCCAAAATCGTCGTGATCGTGCCGTCGCGCCGGGTAATCTCCGCGCGGCCCTCGGAGAAGGCGACATCGTAGCGATCCGCGGTGACCCCGCTTGGCTGATAGCTCGCCGACCACACCGCGCCGCTGCGCGTGTCGCGAAGAAAAACGTACATGCCCCAGAAGTCGCAGGTAACGTCCTCGCGCCATCGCGTGACCGCGATATCGCGCCAGCGGCTGTATCCCGAACCCGCCGCGGTAAGCATCACGGCATAGCGGCCGTTCGAAAGCAGGTGCGTGCGCGGCGTGCGGTCGTGCGGCGATGTGAGCCGGCGTTGCGCCGACGACAGCGGCTCGCCAGCGCCAAGACGAGTTTCCCTCCGCTCGATCCGAGGCCGAAATATCGCGACATCGAGCGGCATCCGTTCTTGCAATAGGAGTTCAGTCGCTTGGATGATCGGCTCGGCATGAAAGCGGCGGCGCATCGCGCCATCGTGGAGCGCGTCGGAGATCGCGATGATGCTCATACCCTGGTGATGCGCCATGTAAGTGCGCACCACGGCGACGTCAGTGCCGGCGGGCAGACGCGTTTGGGTGTAATCAAGCGCCTCATAATAGCCATATCTGCCCCGCCCGCCGGCTTTCTCCAGACGGGTGAAGTTGCGCACGGCGGATCGCGGATCGACCATCGTCGCAAGGGCCGTGGCATAGGGGGCGATAACGGTGTCGTCGCCGAGCCCCCGCTTGAGACCCAAATCCGGGATGCCGAAGCTCGAATACTGATAGGTGAGTTCAAGATCGCGCGCGTTGAAGGCGGATTCCGAAACGCCCCAGGGCACGCCGCGCTGGACGCCGTATGTCCTCTGACGGCGCACGATCTGGCGGCTCGTCTCTTCAAGCATGCTGCCCGCGGGCGCGCGCATCACCAGCGAGGGCATGAGATATTCGAACATCGACCCCGACCATGAGATCAACGCGGAGCCGCCGCCGACGGGCGTCAGGCCACGCCCGAGCCGGAACCAGTGACGGGTCGGTATGTCTCCCTTGGCGATTGCGACGAAGCTCGCGAGGCGCGCTTCCGACGCGAGCAAATCGTAATAGCTGGGATCGAGACTCCCATCCGAAACCCGATATCCGATCGAAAACAGTTCGCGCTCGGGATCGAAAAGAAAGTCGAAAATCATCGCATCGAACAGGTGCCGGGCGATTGCGCCGAGCGCCGTGAGACGGCCATTGAAGGAAGCTGTTGCTTCGGCGCAGCGCCTAAAACGATCGACCAGAGCATCGTGTCCATTTTCGCCTGCCGTGGGGTTGACGGTGAGTTCCGTCGTTAGGAGAGAGATTGCCGCCTGACAAAGATCGGGCAGGTTGGCGAGCGTCGGCATGCTTGCCAGCAGTGGCGTCAGCGTTTCGCTCGCAAGCGCTTCGCCACTGTCGATGGGTTTGGTCCACGGTAGCAGCAAATCGAGATCGCGCCGATGACTGAGCACCGATTCGCTAATCGCTTCCGCCCAGATCAGTGCGTCGATGTAGGCGTCTTTGCTTTGCTCTTCGGTCAGCTTTCTCGCGATCTCGATGAGTTTCAGGGCGTCGCCAGCAAGCTCCGTCAATCGTGCCGCGATACCCGTCGGCGTGGTCGGAAGCTGGTGGAGCAGGGTGCCGAAGCGGTCGAGCTGCGCGGCCATCTGTTTTCGCGTCGGCGTTTCCGCATCGGCGACACCGGACACGGATTCGCGCATCAGGTCGAACGCATCGCCGATCCCAGCAAGCCATTGAGGTCCAATCAGTGGCTGCTTGGCCATTTCCGCGCAGGCGTTCCATAGAGCGATCAGGTGTCCCGCGAGATTCCCGCTATCGACCGTGGAGATATATTTTGGTTCCAGCGGACGACGATCGAGCGTGCCGTACCAATTGTAGAAATGACCGCGGAAGCGCTCGAGCCCGTTCATCGAATTGAGGGTTGCCTCCAGCCGTTCCACCGCATCGACCGTCCCGAGCCAGCCGAAATCGCGCGCCGCGGCGACCGAAAGAAGATAAAGGCCGAGATTGGTCGGGGACGTCCGATGGGCCACTGTCGGCACGGGGTCTTCTTGAAAATTGTCCGGCGGCAGCATGTGATCTGCGGCGGTGACAAACGTATCGAAGAAGCGCCAGGTGCGGCGCGCGATCAGGCGCAAGAAGTGTCGGTCCAGATCGGCGAGCGGGCGCCCGGTCGATGCCGCCGGTGGCAGGCTGATCCAACGGGCAACGGTCGGCGACAACAACCAAAGAATCACGAAGGGCGCCCCGATCGGCCAGGAACGCGGCTCAGCCCAGCCAACAACAAATACGGCCCCTAGGGCCAGTGCAACGCCGCCCGCCATCTGCCGATGGAATCCAATCAAATCGAGCCGCGGGCCGACCTTTGCCTGCGCCGCGGTGGTCCATTCGAGCAGCATCCGATGCGACACGAATAGGCGAAACAACGTTCGTACGATGGCGTCGGCCATCAGCCAAGCCTGGTGGGGCAGCAGCGTGACGACGAGCGCTATCTGTGACGACGCGGCCCGGAGATCTCGGCCGATCGTGCGCACCCACAGTCGTGGTGAGACTCCGACGGGCCGCGCTGCAATCCCAATAAAGAAAGGCACAAGAGCTGGGATCGCGACAGTCGCGAGGATGAAGCCGGTCCAAATCCATGCCGAGGAAAACGGTAAAGTCCAGCCTGCCAATAAGGCAAGGACCGCCGATGGCGCCGACAGGGTTCGGCGCAGATTGTCGATCATCTTCCAGCGACCGATTGCCGGGATCGACGGCAAGGGCGGACCCGCCATCGTCGATCGCTTGCAACCGAAGATCCACGGCAGCAATTGCCAATCGCCGCGCGCCCAACGATGTTGGCGTGCCGCGGCGACGTCATATCGCGAAGGAAACTCCTCGACAACCTCGATATCGGAAACCAGTCCGGCGCGCGCGAAGGTTCCCTCGAACAGATCATGGCTAAGAAGCGAATCCGGGGGAATACGCCCTTCGAGCGCGGCCTCGAAAACGTCTACATCGTAGATGCCCTTGCCGGAATACGAACCTTCGCCGAAGAGGTCCTGATAAACATCCGAAACCGCAAACGCATAGGGATCGAGACCGCTGGCGCTCGAAAAGACCCGTTGGTAGAACGAGCCTTCGTTGCCGGTCGGCATCGATGGCGAGACTCGCGGCTGCAGCACGGCGTGCCCGTCGACCACCCGCTTGGTACGCGGATCGAGAGTCGGACGGTTCAACGGATGAGCCATCTTGCCGATCAATCTTTTGGCGGCCCCGCGCGGCAGGCGCGTATCGGCATCGAGGGTGATGATGTAGCGGACACCGGCCGGCACGGCAGGTGGATTTCCGTCCGTCGGGACGAAGGTGGTATCGGTCGCGCCTCGCAACAATCGATTGAGTTCGTGCAGCTTTCCCCGTTTGCGCTCCCACCCCATCCAACTTTGCTGCGCCTCGTCCCAGACGCGACGGCGATGCAGCAGAAGAAAGCGGTCGCCATGCGCGGCCGGACCGCATTGCCGGTTCAAGCGCGCGATCGCCTCGGTCGCCGCGCCAAGAAGGCCGACATCGTCCGCGGCATTTTCGGTCGCGGCATCCATCCAATCGGAAAGCAATGCGAGACTGAGGTCGGCATCGCTATTCGCCAGGTGATGTACCAGCAGCCGCTCGACTTGCTCCGCGATTGCGTCGCGCGATGTCAGCAGCGTCGGCATGACGATCATGGTGCGCAGTTCCGGCGGCACCCCGTCGGCAAGTTCCCAGCTGGGAAGAATGGTCGCGCCGAAGCGGCGGATAACGTTGGCGTTCACGAGCGCGACGGCGGCATCCAGTGCCGGCATGATAGCCAGCAACGTAAACGCGAAGAAGCGCCAACTCCCAAGCGGCAACCCCACCCAGGGCGATATCAAGGCGATGATGATGGCGCCAAGGATGGCAACAATTCCGAGATAGCCGAAAATCCCGACGCGTGCGTTGGCGCGGACTAGCCAATCCTTAACCGGAACATGAAAATTCAGCGCCCGCTCAAATGCCCGACGCCCATTACCGATAAGATAATATCCCGGATCCCGCTCCCGCGCGGCGGTGGCGGCGTCCCTGTTGCCAGCCGCTTCGCCCGCCCGCTTCGCCGCGATCGACGCGAGCCGGGCGATCTCGATTTCGCTGTGTGTCGAGCCGCGCGCCAGTTCTTCGATCGCGCGCCGGTAGAGATCGCGCGTCGAGAAATCCAGCGCCGCGAAATCGCCCGCCGCGCGCAGTACCGCGTCGACAGGGCTGACACTTTCGAACAGCATCTTCCAATCGATGCCGGACATCAGGCGCATGCTCATGATGATGTTGCGCACGGTTACGTTGGTGGCGCCTTGCCGCTGGTGCTCCTCCTGGACGATGTCGTCGGCGTTCGTGCCCTGGGCCTCGAGATGTTGGTCCAGCCAGCGCAACGCCGGCATGATCCTCGGATCCTGATCGCGCAGCCGCCGCACCAGCTGAACCGCAAAAGCCGTCGGCAAGCGCGTGCGGTCGATGGGGCGCAGGACCGTATCCACCGGCTCCGCCTTCAGGCTGCCAACGCCCAGCAATCGATCCGCTAGCGCGTCGGCGTCCTGGCGCGCGGCGCGGTTGCGGACGATGGCTTCGGCCAGGCGTCGCAAATTCTCCACCAGCACGATCCGCAGCGTGATGGCGACGGCCCAGAGCTCGCCAATCGTCAACGGTTCGACGCGCTGATAGGCGGCGACAAAGCGGACCAGCATGTGCGGATCGAAATGGCTGTCGGTATGCGCGACGAATGCCCAGGCCAAGCCGAATATGCGCGGATACCCTTTCAGCGGTCCGCCGGCCAGCGTGGGCAATTGGCGATAGTAGCCGGGCGGAAGATCGCTGCGAATCTCGTGAACTTGCTCATCGACCAGGTGAAAATTATCGATTAGCCAATCGGCGGCCGGCGTGACGGTACGTTCCTCGCGGGTCGCCGCGGCGATGGTGACAAAAGCCGCGCGCAGAACTCGATCGTTGTCGCGAAGGCGCTTCGTCAATCGCCGGTTGGGCCTAAGCTTCGGCGCCAGATGTTGGGCGGCCGCGAGACTCTCGCCGTGTTGCTCGAGCCGCTCAACGCCAAAAAGCTCGGCGCGGATCGGTTCTTCGGGGGCAGCGGAGAAAACGGCAAAACGACGCCCGAAGGCGCGGACGATGGAGTAACTCAAAATCGCGTCCGCCTTTTCAATGATGCTCTCGGCGGCGGCGCGCCGCCAATCATGTCCAATTCGTCTTGCGGGGAGTATGAGCCAAATCGACTTTGCCGTCGGCGGCGAAACCCATGCATCCGCATGCTAGCGTTTAAGCGGCTTGAAGTGATACCCTCGGGAACTACGCGGATTACCCGCCGCAACCGCTGTGTTATGAGTAGATTCCGAGCCTATCGCCGATGGTCGTTGCCGATCACGGTGAACGAGGCGGGATTCGGATGCTCATCATGCTCGGAGAGCGCCGGCTTCGAGTTATGAGGTAGGGGCCATGTACCACGCGTTGTTACGGCTTCTGCCGGAAGTTCCCTTCATTTTCCTGACGGCGATTGCCACGCATCTGATAATGTCCGTGGCGCAGACGTTGATGCATCACCATCTTGGTCACCGGCCTTTGGGCGGCAAACTCTACCGCAATCATATTAATTTCCACCACACTTACTACGCCAAGGACCATCTCGTGTCCGCAGTCTATCGCGGCGATGAAGGCAATAATACGCCGTTCTTCTTCATCCCAGTGTTCATGGTCGGCTCTGTTAGCTTTTTCTTGCTGCCGCTTGACCTGTTCGTGGTCCAGGCGCTGGTCTGCGCGGCGTCCTTCTATGCCCATGTGCTTTTCGACAAGGAATATCACGTCGACGGTTCCTGGCTGGAAAGGTTCGCTTGGTTCCGACATATGCGGCGGCTTCATTTCGAGCATCATCGACATGCGGGTACCAATTTTGCGGTGATCGATTTCTATTGGGATCGGCTTTTCGGCACTTATCGAAGCCCGGATTGCGGCACGGGACCAAAGTTATCCCTCGTGAGTTCAAAAAAATATTATTTCAGTAAAAAACCCGAAAAATCATTCGGCGAACGAAAATAATTACTTTTTTTTCGAAGAAAGGGGTCCCGGATGAAGAATTCGAAGAAGTCAGCATCGACTTGGACGTTTGATCAAGGAGTCCTGACTATCAACCATTCGGGAACCATTGTGTCGCTCGGGCGCTATGCCAATCACGAATTCGCGGCCAAGGCCGCCGAGCTGTACATCGCCGACCACCCCGACGGCGTTGAGCCCATGACCACTACCAGCGGCAAATAGTTAATTTCCGAGTCTGTATCCCGGGGCACAGGAGGAGTTTGTGACGGAAAATCGCAAAAGTTCCCAACATCAACAGAAACATTTCCAACCTGACGATCACGAGCATGCGGCACATCAGGAACAGGTGTCCCACGGCCACGGGGGCAAACCCAGCCAGCCCGTCGAAGGGACGACGAAAAAACAACCGGGTCGAACCGGCTATCCGGTCGACACGACGCCGAGGGGTCCGAGAAAAGGCCAATAGACGACTGCTCGGGTGCTTTCCCGTTGAACCCGACTTCGTCTCCCATCGCGAGCGCTTGTCCCGACCTTCGGTCCATCGTATCGCGGCCCTCCCCTTGCCAACTCGGCACCTCTGACGGTCCTCGGCGTGAAACGGCTCGGCAGCTTCTCATCGCGCGTCGCGGGTGGCCGTGCCGCGTGCCGCTTCCGGTACGACGATTTCGGATCCGAGCGATTGTCGCAGCCTGTCGCCATGATCGGCGAGCTTCAGCCCCGCAAATTACGGCGGGCGATGAAAATTGGGCGCCGTCCATTGGGTAGGTAGTTTCCGATCCTGCCGCGGGCGATCTCCGACCGGCTATTCAATGGGGCCGATACAGCGTCGATCGAAGTGGGCTTCGAGCGCGACCCATCCGTCCTGAACACTTCCCCTCCGTTTGCAAGAATTTGGAGATCGACTCATGCAACCCACGCGCAATACCTTGCCCGAGACCATTCGGGCGCAGTCCGTCGACCTTTTGAACAAGCATTTGGCGGCGGCGATCGACCTGCATGCTCAGATGAAACAGGCGCACTGGAACGTGCGCGGGCCGGCGTTCATCGCGATCCACGAACTGTTCGACAAGGTTTCGGTCGAAGTCGAAAACTATTCCGACCTTCTCGCCGAGCGCGCACGTGGGCTCGGCGGCACCGCGCACGGCACCATCCAGGCGGCGGCGGCACGTTCCTACCTCGTCCCCTATCCTCTCGGCGTCGCCAACGAGCAAGAGCATGTCTTCGCCGTGTCGGGAGCCCTGGCCGCGTTCGGCCAATCGATACAAGAAGCCATCGGTCAGGCCGCGGATTTTGGCGATGCGAATACCGGCGACCTCTTCACCGAAATCTCGCGCGGCATCGACCGGCAGCTCTGGTTCGTCGAATCGCATAGCGCCCATAAATGATCGAAACTCGCCGCCCACAAAGACAGGAATGTTCGCGATGAAAGCGCTGGTTTATCTCGGTCCAGGGAAGAAAATCTTGGAAGAGCGTCCGATGCCGCGCATCGCGGCGCCCACCGACGCGATCGTCAAGATCACCAAAACGACAATTTGCGGCACTGACCTGCACATCCTCAAGGGCGATGTCCCGACGTGCCAGCCCGGCCGCATTCTCGGCCACGAAGGCGTCGGCATCATCGACACGGTGGGACCGGCTGTCACGGCGTTCAAGCCGGGTGGGTCCTGATCTCCTGCATCAGTGCCTGCGGACGATGCGCGTACTGCCGGAAGTCGATGTACTCACATTGCACTACTGGCGGCTGGATTCTCGGCAACAGCGTCGATGGCACGCAAGCGGAATTCGTCCGCATTCCTCATGCGGATTGCAGCCTCTACCCAATTCCGGACGGTGCTGACGAGGAAGCGCTGGTGATGCTCAGCGACATTTTGCCGACAGGATTTGAGTGCGGCGTGCTCAACGGCAAGGTTCAGCCGGGGAGTATTGTGGCGATCGTCGGCGCGGGGCCGGTCGGGCTCGCGGCGCTCCTCACCGCCCAATTCTATTCGCCGGCCGAGATTATCATGGTCGATCTCGATGACAATCGTCTCGCGATGGCGAGACGCTTTGGCGCTACGGCGACCGTCAACAGCGGCGACGGCAAGGCGGCGGAAACCGTCGTAAAGTTAACGAGTGGACGCGGCGTCGATACCGCCATCGAGGCGGTGGGCGTTCCCGCGACCTTCGAGCTCTGTGAAAACATCGTCGCGCCCGGCGGGACCATCGCCAATATCGGGGTGCACGGAACCAAGGTGGCTCTCCATCTGGAGCGGTTGTGGGACCGGAACATCACCATCACAACGCGTTTGGTCGACACCGTCAGCACGCCGACGCTGCTCAACCTGCTGGAGTCCCGCAAGATCGACCCCAAGCTTCTGATTACCCATCGCTTCAAGCTCGATCAAATTGGCGATGCCTACGAAACCTTTGCGCATGCCGCGAACACGCATGCGCTGAAGGTGATCATCGAGGCTTAGCGTCGAAGGGAACCCCGATGAAAACCGCTCCATGCCGCGAACATCATGACCAGCGCCGTCATCGGCACCGGCATCGACGCCGACAAGACGGGCGGTGCGCCTTGACGCGGCGTTTCAGTCTGCTATCAACCGGACTTCTGCGGGTAGCGCCTGAATTTGGGTAGCAATTTGGGTAGCCTCAGCGGAGTGGCACCCGCTAAGTGCTTGATTTAGGAGTGTAGCTCAATTGGTAGAGCACCGGTCTCCAAAACCGGGGGTTGGGGGTTCGAGTCCCTCCATTCCTGCCAGCGCGCTCAAGGGCTGAGATAGCGTTCCTGCATTGCGGAGGACGGCACGCCGGGCCGCCACCGCGCGCGAGGCCGCGATGCTCCAGCGCTCGATGGTCATGGTGAGCGCCTGCGCCAGCGCAAATGCCAGTCCTACCCGCAAGGCCATCGGGCCTGGGCAATAATGCAGCACCAGCCAATGCGATAAATAGAGCGGATAGGAGATCCGCCCCAGCCATTGCGCCACCGGATGTTCCAGCACCCAGCAGCGGACTTCATATCGGGAGAGCCAGGCGCCAATCATGAAGAATGCCGCGAACAGGGCGCGGCCGTCGCAGAATCCCGCAGCCACGTAAGCAGCAATCGCGAGCTCCAGCCGGATCAGCGAGCCGCGTCCGATCCACGCGAAGAGCGGCATGGCCAGCATTGCCCACGCTTCGATCGTCAGCGACCAGGCCGGCGGATCAATCGCCGGTGGAACATTCGATGCCGGAATCCAGAGGAACAATGGTAGCGACGGCGCGGCGTCCGCGAGGACGTAGCCGGCGCCGATACACAGCGCGAAGAGCGGCCACAGGCGCACGAAACGGCGCGTCAGGAATGCAACGTAGCGACCATCCCAGGATCGCGTCAGGACCAACCCGGAAATGGCGAAGAACAGCCAGACGGCTACCTGCGCAGGATAGAAATGGGCCTGCGGATCATGTTCGCCGATCACATGGCCGATCAGAACCAGCACCGCCAGGCAGCCCCGCAGTCCATCGAGTGCCCGATTGCGCGCGCCTCCAGTCCGCCGCGGCGCCATCGCGCGGCCAGGGTCGTCGGCTGTGTTCGATATGCTGCGCATCCAGGCCCCGGTCCTTCGATTGCGTACAGCATACCGAAGAAGGATAAGGAATCCTTTAACGCTACCGCCCGGGATGTGCCTGGGACGATCCCCCTTGATTTTCCCCGCCTTCTGATATCCTCTGCGGACCCAGGCGGCGCTGGCGGTTGATCGCCCATATCCTGCCGGCTTCACGCTCCCCTCGCGGCGCGCGGCCCGGCGTGACGGCCGCATGGCAATAAACCGCTGGCATTCCGCCAAGCGCTTAGTTATATAGAGGTTTCTCCAGGACAATCATGGCAAGCAATTCTCCGGTCGAATTTCTGCGGCAGGTCCGCCAGGAAGTAGGCAAAGTCACTTGGCCGACTCGGCGCGAGACATTGCAGACCACGGTCATGGTGTTTCTGATGGTCATTCTCGCGGCCTTGTTCTTTTTTGCCGTCGATTTCGTGCTGGGGCATGCGGTGCGTTATATTTTGAGCCTCGGAGTCTGACGGTCATGGCGGCGCGCTGGTATGTGATTCACGTCTATTCGGGCTTTGAGAAGAAGGTCGCGTCCTCGATCAAGGAGCAGGCGGGCCAGAAGAACCTCGCCGAGGCGTTCGAGGAAATCCTGGTGCCGACCGAGGAAGTGATCGAGGTCAAGCGCGGCGCTAAGGTGTCGTCGGAGCGCAAGATCTTCCCCGGCTATGTGCTGGTGAAGATGGATCTGAGCGACGAGACTTGGCATCTCGTCAAGAATACGCCGAAGGTGACCGGCTTCCTGGGCGGCAAGGGCCGTCCGCTGCCGATCAGCGAGGCCGAGGCGATGCGCATCCTGCGCCAGATCCAGGAAGGCATCGAGCGGCCGAAGCCTTCGATCACCTTCGAGATCGGCGAGCAAGTCCGCGTCAAAGAAGGCCCCTTTACCTCGTTCAACGGCTTCGTCGAGGAAGTGGACGAGGAAAAGGCCCGCATCAAGGTCGCGGTGTCGATCTTCGGCCGCGCGACGCCGGTGGAGCTGGAATATTCCCAGGTGGAGAAGATGTAGCTCCGCCGTCGACGGACGTGTTTCGCGAGATGATTGCTCGCGAAACGCGGAAATATCTTGCGGAAGGCGCGCCTAGGCCGTACCGCGAACCCTGAAGGAAAGGGACCAACGTGGCAAAGAAGATCGTCGGTTATATCAAGCTGCAAGTGCCGGCCGGCAAGGCCAATCCATCGCCACCCATTGGGCCGGCGCTGGGTCAGCGCGGCCTCAACATCATGGAATTCTGCAAGGCGTTCAACGCCCAGACGCAGAATCTCGAGCCCGGCATGCCGATCCCGGTGGTGATCACCGCCTTTGGCGATCGCAGCTTCACCTTCGTCACCAAGACGCCGCCCAATTCCTACTTCCTCTTAAAGGCGGCGGGCGTCGATAAAGGCTCGCAAACGCCGGGCAAGGGCACGGTCGGCAAGGTCACGATGGCGCAAATTCGTGAGATCGCGGAAAAGAAGATGATCGATCTCAACGCCAAGGACGTCGACGGCGCGGCCCGCATGATCGCGGGCTCGGCGCGCTCGATGGGCCTCGAAGTGGTGGAGTGAGGAACATGCCAGGAAAACGCTTGAAGAAGGCCTATGACGGGATCGATCCGGTCGCCGCCTATGACGCGGCCGCGGCGGTGAAACTGATCAAGGCGCGCGCCTCGGCGAAGTTCGACGAGACCATCGAGCTGGCGATGAACCTCAACATCGATCCACGCAAGGCCGATCAGAATATCCGCGGCACCGTGCTGCTCCCGCACGGCACCGGCAAGACGCTGCGGGTGGCGGTGTTCGCCAAGGGCGAGCGTGCCAAGGAAGCCGAGGCGGCGGGCGCCGACATCGTTGGCGCCGAGGATCTGGCGGAGAAGATACAGGCCGGACAGATCGACTTCGACCGCTGCATCGCGGCGCCGGACATGATGGCGATCGTCGGTCGGCTGGGCAAGGTGCTGGGGCCGCGCGGCCTGATGCCGAATCCCAAGCTCGGCACGGTCACGGCCAATGTCGGCGAGGCGGTGAAGGCGGCGAAGGGCGGCCAAGTCGAGTTTCGCGCCGAAAAGGCGGGCATCATCCACGCCGGCGTCGGCAAGGCGAGCTTCACCGAGGACGCGCTGATCGCAAATCTCAAGGCCTTTGTCGGCGCCATCACGCGAGCCAAGCCCACCGGCGTCAAGGGCACCTTCATCAAGAAGGTCAGCCTGAGCTCGACCATGGGGCCGGGGGTCAAGCTGGAAATATCGAGCCTCGACGCTTAGGTCGGGTTCGTTCGGAATACGCCGCGCGGCCCTCGGGCCAAGCGGGCGAGCAGGGACGGGCAACCGTTCCGTCCTGTCCGAGATTGCCGGTGCCGGCCTTAGGGCCGACTTAAGGTTCCCACGCGGGGACGCCAGCATGAGACAGGGGCGCGAGACGCAAGTCTCGGCTTCTGGGGCAGGCGAACCGGGTGGCGGAATCGTTCCGCCGCCCTCGTGCAACCCACCTCGCGCCAATCGCGGCACGAGGCGACTACAAGTCGGAGACGAGTTCCGTGGACCGGTCGCAAAAAGCAACCTTGGTCTCCGCGCTTAACCAGGCGCTCGCGGATACCGAATGCATCGTCGTCACCCACCAGACCGGCCTTAATGTGGCCGAGGTGACGGAGTTGCGTCGGCAGATGCGGGCGGCGGGCGCGGGGTTCCGGGTCACCAAGAACCGGCTGGCTCGTCGCGCCTTGGAAGGCACGAAATTCGAGCATCTTTCGCCGCTATTCAAAGGCCCCACCGCAATCGCGTATTCGCGCGATCCGGTGGCGGCGGCGAAGGTAGCCGTCACGTTCGCCAATAAGAACGACAAGCTCACGATCGTCGGGGGTGCCCTCGGCGCAAGAGAGCTCGACGCACAGGGTGTGAAGGCCCTGGCTACCATGCCTTCGCTCGATGAGCTCCGCGGCAAGTTGCTCGGGCTGCTGCAGACACCGGCAAGTCGCATTGTCGGCGTGTTGCAGGCGCCCGGGGCACAGCTTGCCCGTGTGCTCGCTGCCTATGCCAAGGCCGATGAGGCGGCCTAACGCGTCGAAACACTTGAAAATTTCCCAGGAGTGCTAAAATGGCTAATCTGGATCAGATTGTCGAAACATTGTCGTCACTCACCGTCATCGAAGCCGCCGACCTGTCGAAGCGGCTCGAGGAGAAATGGGGCGTCTCCGCGGCGGCGCCCGTGGCCGCTGCCGCGCCCGCAGCCGGAGGGGCGGCGGCGCCAGCGCCGGAGCCGACCGAGTTCAACGTCATCCTGACCGCGGCCGGCGAGAAAAAGATCAACGTGATCAAAGAGGTGCGTGCCATCACCGGGCTTGGCCTGAAAGAGGCGAAGGACCTGGTCGAGGCCGCGCCCAAGGCGGTCAAGGAATCGGTCAACAAGGACGAGGCGGCAAAACTCAAGAAGCAGCTGGAAGACGCTGGTGCGGGGGTCGAAGTCAAAGCCGTGGTGTGATCCGCGTGGTCGCCGCCGCGGCGGACGGCCGATTGAAATGCCCCGGAGGCGTGGGCGCGGAAACGCGTCCACGCCAGCCGGCGATTTCGTTTTTGGGCTTTGGTTTGACGACAATGGTTTGACGACGGCAGTGGTTTGACGACGGCAGTGGTTTGAATGACGGCGGTTTAGTTGGCAGGCAGTAGCGGCGCCGGCGTATGGCGCCGGGTTGCGGCAAGCGGCATGAGGAGCATCCATGACTCAGTCTTTCACCGGCAAAAAGCGGATTCGCAAAACCTTCGGGCGGCTTCCCGAAGTGGCGCCGATGCCGAATTTGATCGAGGTTCAGAAAAGCTCCTACGACCATTTCCTGCAAATGGGCGTGCCGGCGCATGCCCGCGGCGATGTCGGCCTGCAGGAAGTATTCAAGTCGGTCTTCCCGATCAAGGATTTCTCCGATCGGGCGCGTCTCGAATTCGTGCGCTATGAGCTGGAGGCGCCGAAATACGATGTCGAGGAATGCCAGCAGCGCGGCATCACCTTCGCCGCGCCGCTGAAGGTCACGCTGCGCCTGGTGGTGTGGGATGTCGACGAGGAGACGGGCGCCCGCTCGATCCGCGACATCAAGGAACAGGACGTCTATATGGGCGACATGCCCCTGATGACGAAGAACGGCACGTTCATCATCAATGGTACCGAGCGCGTCATCGTCTCGCAAATGCATCGCTCGCCCGGCGTGTTTTTCGATCATGACAAAGGGAAAACGCATTCGTCGGGCAAATATCTCTTTGCCGCGCGCGTCATTCCCTATCGCGGCTCGTGGCTCGATTTCGAGTTCGACGCCAAGGATCACGTCTATGTCCGCATCGACCGGCGCCGCAAGCTGCCGGTGACGACGCTGCTGCTGGCGCTCGACAGCATCGAGACCGCGAAGCTGCGCGAAAAGCGCATCGCCGAGAGCAAGCCCGTAGCGCCGCAAGAGGCACAGGGCATGTCCAAGGAAGAGATTCTCACGTCGTTTTATTCGACGGTGCGGTTCAGCCGCGGCAAGCGCGGCTGGCAGGCGCCCTATGACGCCGCCCGCTTCCGCAACGTCAAGCTGACCCACGATCTGGTCGATGCCAAGAACGGCAAGGTCATCGTCGAGGCCGGCGAGAAAATCACCCCGCGCCAGGCGCGCAAGCTGGCCGAGGACGGCCTCGGCGATATCGTCGTGTCGCGCGACGAGTTGGTCAGTCGCTACCTCGCCATCGACGTCATCAACGAGCAGACCGGCGAAGTTCTCGCCGAAGCCGGCGACGAGATCACGCCGGCGCTGGTCGATGTCATCGAGGGCGCCAATCTGACCGAGCTGCCGGTGCTGTTCATCGACCATGTCACGGTCGGTCCCTATATCCGCAACACGCTGATGATCGACAAGAATGCGTCGCGCGAGGAATCGCTGATCGATATTTATCGCGTGATGCGCCCTGGCGAGCCGCCGACGCTGGAGACCGCCGAAATCCTGTTCAAGGGCCTGTTCTTCGACAGCGAGCGCTACGATCTGTCGGCGGTCGGCCGGGTGAAGATGAATTCGCGCCTCGAACAGAAGACCGAGGACACGATCCGCGTCCTGCGCAAGGAAGACATCATCGCCATTCTCAAGGTGCTGGTGAATCTGAAGGACGGCCGCGGCGAGATCGACGATATCGACAATCTCGGCAACCGGCGCGTCCGCTCGGTGGGCGAGCTGATGGAGAATCAATATCGCGTCGGCCTGTTGCGCATGGAGCGCGCGATCCGCGAGCGCATGAGCTCCGTCGAGATCGACACCGTGATGCCGCATGATCTGATCAACGCCAAGCCGGCGGCGGCGGCGGTGCGCGAGTTCTTCGGCTCGTCGCAGCTTTCGCAATTCATGGATCAGACCAATCCGCTGTCGGAGATCACGCATAAGCGCCGCCTCTCGGCGCTTGGGCCGGGCGGCCTGACGCGCGAGCGGGCCGGCTTCGAGGTGCGCGACGTGCATCCGACGCATTACGGCCGAATCTGTCCGATCGAGACGCCGGAAGGGCCGAATATCGGCCTGATCAATAGCCTCGCGACCTATGCGCGGGTCAATCCCTACGGCTTCATCGAAAGCCCCTATCGCAAGGTTCAGGACGGCCGTGTCACCGACGAGGTGGTCTATCTCTCGGCGATGGAGGAAAGCCGCTATTCCATCGCGCAGGCCAATGTCGATCTCGACAGCCAGAACCGGATCACCGCCGATTTGACCAATTGCCGCCGCAACGGCGATTACGTCATGGCGCGGCCGCAGGATATCGATTTCATGGACGTGTCGCCAAAGCAGCTCGTGTCCGTGGCGGCGGCGCTGATCCCCTTCCTCGAGAATGACGACGCCAACCGCGCGCTAATGGGCTCCAACATGCAGCGTCAGGCGGTGCCGCTGATCAAGGCCGAGGCGCCGCTCGTGGGCACCGGCATGGAAGAGACGGTGGCGCGGGATTCGGGCGTGACCATCATCGCGCGCCGTTCCGGCATCGTCGATCAGGTCGATGGCACGCGCATCGTGGTGCGCGCCAGCGAGGAGGAGACCCAGACCCATTCACAGGGCGTCGATATCTATAATCTGCTGAAGTTTCAGCGCTCCAACCAGAATACTTGCATCAACCAGCGCCCGCTGGTGAAGGTCGGCGATCTGGTGAAGGCGGGCGACATTATCGGCGACGGCCCCTCGACCCAATTGGGCGAGTTGGCGCTGGGCCGCAATGTGCTGTGCGCCTTCATGCCGTGGAACGGCTATAATTTCGAGGACTCGATCCTGATTTCCGAGCGCATCGTCTCGGACGATGTCTTCACGTCGATCCATATCGAGGAATTCGAGGTGATGGCCCGCGACACCAAGCTGGGTCAGGAGGAAATCACCCGCGACATTCCGAATGTCGGCGAGGACGCGCTGAAGAATCTCGACGAGGCGGGCATCGTCTATATCGGCGCCGAGGTGAAGCCGAGCGACATTCTCGTCGGCAAGGTGACGCCGAAGGGCGAATCGCCGATGACACCCGAGGAAAAATTGCTCCGTGCGATCTTCGGCGAAAAGGCGTCGGACGTGCGCGACACCAGCCTGCGCCTGCCCCCCGGCGTGTCGGGCACGATCGTCGAGGTGCGGGTCTTCTCGCGCCGCGGCGTCGACAAGGACGAGCGCGCGCTGGCGATCGAGCGCGCCGAGATCGAGCGGCTGGCCAAGGACCGCGACGACGAGCGCATCATCCTCGAGCGCAGCTTCCAGGCCCAGCTCAAGGACCATCTGATGAACCAAGATGTCGCGAGCGGCCCCAAAGGGCTGAAATCGGGCACCAAGGTGACCGAGACCGTGCTCGCCGAATTCACCCCGGGCCAGTGGCGCCAGATCGGCGTGCGCAACGACAAGCGCATGGCGGATATCGAGGGGCTGAAGAAGCTGATGGACGATTCCACCGCCCGGCTTCAGGAGCGGTTCGAGAGCAAGGTCGAGAAGCTGCAACGCGGCGACGAATTGCCGCCCGGCGTGATGAAGATGGTCAAGGTCTTCGTCGCGGTGAAGCGCAAACTGCAGCCCGGCGACAAGATGGCCGGTCGTCACGGCAACAAGGGCGTGATCTCCAAGATCATGCCGGTCGAGGACATGCCCTATCTCGATGACGGCACGCCGGTCGATGTCGTGCTCAACCCGCTGGGCGTGCCGAGCCGCATGAATGTCGGCCAGATTCTCGAGACCCATCTCGGTTGGGCCTCGGCGGGTCTCGGCCGCCAGATCGGCGAGATCGTGACCAAGATGCAGCGCACCGGTGGCAAGGACACCAAGGACCTGCGCCGCATGCTCGGCACCATCTACACGACCAAGGAAGAACAGGCCGAGGTCAAGGCGCTGGACGACCGCGAACTGATGGAGCTGAGCGGCAATCTGCGCAACGGCGTACCGCTGGCGACGCCGGTGTTCGATGGCGCTCGCGAAGAGGACATCGTGCGACTGTTGGCGCAGGCCGGGCTCGACGTCTCGGGCCAGGTGACGCTGACCGACGGCCGGACGGGCGAGCAGTTCGATCGCCAGGTCACGGTCGGCTACATCTACATGCTGAAGCTGCATCATCTGGTGGACGACAAGATCCACGCCCGGTCGATCGGCCCCTACAGCCTCGTCACCCAGCAGCCGCTGGGCGGCAAGGCGCAGTTCGGTGGCCAGCGCTTCGGCGAAATGGAAGTGTGGGCGCTCGAAGCCTATGGCGCCGCCTATACGCTGCACGAAATGCTGACGGTGAAATCCGACGACGTGTCGGGCCGCACCAAGGTCTATGAGGCGATTGTGCGCGGTGACGATAATTTCGAGGCCGGTATTCCGGAATCCTTCAACGTGTTGGTCAAGGAACTGCGATCGCTGGGGCTCAATGTCGAGCTCGAGCAGCGCCGCTATTGATCGACGGGAAAGGGTCTTTTCATGAATGAGTTGATGAACATCTTCGGTCAGAATCAAGGGCCGCAGAGCTTCGACCAGATCCGCATCTCGATCGCCAGCCCGGAGCGTATCCGCTCCTGGTCCTTCGGCGAGATCAAGAAGCCGGAGACGATTAACTATCGCACCTTCAAGCCCGAGCGCGAGGGCCTGTTCTGCGCGCGCATTTTCGGTCCGATCAAGGATTACGAGTGCCTGTGCGGCAAGTACAAGCGCATGAAGTATCGCGGTATCGTGTGCGAGAAGTGCGGTGTCGAAGTCACGCTGTCCAAGGTCCGGCGCGAGCGCATGGGCCATATCGAGCTGGCCTCGCCGGTCGCGCACATCTGGTTCTTGAAGTCGCTGCCGAGCCGTATCGGGCTATTGCTCGATATGACGTTGAAGGATCTCGAGAAGGTTCTCTATTTCGAATCCTACGTCGTGACCGAGCCGGGTCTGACCAATCTGAAGCAGAACCAGCTCCTCAACGAGGAAGACTTCGTCAAGGCGCAGGATGAGTTCGGCGAGGAAGCGTTCACCGCCGGCATCGGCGCCGAGGCGATGCAGAAGCTGCTCTCCGCGCTCAATCTGCCGGAAGAGAAGGAGCGCCTCCACGGCGAGCTGCGCGATACCAATTCCGATACCAAGCGCAAGAAGCTGGTGAAGCGGCTGAAGCTGGTCGAAGCCTTCATGGAATCGAACAGCCGGCCGGAATGGATGATTCTCGACGTGGTGCCGGTGATCCCGCCCGAACTGCGCCCGCTGGTGCCGCTGGATGGCGGCCGCTTCGCCACGTCGGACCTGAACGATCTCTATCGCCGCGTCATCAACCGCAACAATCGCCTGAAGCGGCTGATGGAACTGCGGGCGCCCGACATCATCGTGCGCAACGAAAAGCGCATGCTGCAAGAGGCGGTGGACGCGCTGTTCGACAATGGCCGCCGCGGCCGCATCATCACCGGCGTCAACAAGCGGCCGCTGAAGTCGCTGTCCGACATGCTGAAGGGCAAGCAGGGCCGCTTCCGCCAGAATCTGCTCGGCAAGCGGGTCGATTATTCCGGCCGCTCGGTGATCGTCGTCGGCCCGGAATTGAAGCTGCATCAGTGCGGCCTGCCGAAGAAAATGGCGCTGGAGCTGTTCAAGCCCTTCATCTACGCGAAGCTCGAGCTCTATGGCCTCGCCAGCACCATCAAGGCGGCGAAGCGGTCGGTCGAAAAGGAGCGTCCCGAGGTCTGGGACATTCTGGAAGAAGTGATCCGCGAGCATCCGGTGCTGCTGAACCGCGCGCCGACCTTGCATCGTCTGGGTATTCAGGCGTTCGAGCCGACCCTGATCGAGGGCAAGGCGATTCAGCTTCATCCGCTGGTCTGCACCGCCTTCAATGCGGATTTCGACGGCGACCAGATGGCGGTCCATGTGCCGCTGTCGCTGGAAGCCCAGCTCGAAGCGCGCGTCCTGATGATGTCGACCAACAACATCCTGTCGCCGGCCAATGGCAAGCCGATCATCGTGCCGTCGCAGGATATCGTGCTTGGCCTCTATTACATCACGATGGAGCGCGACGGCGAAAAGGGCCAGGGCATGGCCTTCTCCACGCTCGGCGAGATCGAACAGGCGCTGGAATCCGGCTCGGTGTCGCTGCATGCCCGCGTCTCCGCGCGGGTGCGCAGCATCAATGCCAAGGGCGAGACCGTGATCCAGCGGGTCGTCACCACGCCCGGCCGGATGCTGCTGTCGGAGATTCTGCCGCAGACGGTTGAGGTCGGGTTCGATCTGGTGAACCGCCTGTTGACCAAGAAGGAAATCACCAACCTCCTCGATCAGGTCTATCGCCATTGCGGTCAGAAGGAGACGGTCATTTTCTGCGACCGGCTGATGACCCTCGGCTTCAATCAGGCGTGCAAGGCCGGCATCTCGTTCGGCAAGGACGATCTGATCATCCCGCCGGCGAAGGAAAAGCTGGTCGCCGCGGCCACCGACAAGGTCAAGGAATACGAGCAGCAATATCTCGACGGCCTGATCACCCAGGGCGAAAAATACAACAAGGTGGTCGACGTGTGGTCGAACTGCACGGAAAAGGTTGCCGATGAAATGATGAAGGCGATCAAGACGCCCAAGCCCGGCGAGCCGATCAACTCCGTTTGGATGATGGCCGATTCCGGCGCCCGCGGCTCGCCGGCGCAGATCAAGCAGCTTGCCGGCATGCGCGGTCTGATGGCCAAGCCGTCGGGCGAGATCATCGAGACGCCGATCATCTCGAACTTCAAGGAAGGCCTCACCGTGCTCGAGTATTTCAACTCGACCCACGGCGCCCGCAAGGGACTGGCCGACACCGCGCTCAAGACCGCGAATTCGGGCTACCTTACCCGCCGCCTGGTCGATGTGGCGCAGGACGCCATCATCACCGAGGAGGATTGCGGTACCACCCGCGGCCTGACCATGCGGGCCGTGGTCGAGGGCGGCGATGTCATCGCGCCGCTGGCCGATCGCGTGCTCGGCCGCTGTGCCGCGATCGATATCCTTGATCCGCTGAGCAAGAAGGTGCTGATCGAGGCCGGCCAACTGATCGATGAGGAAAATGTCGGCATCATCGAGCAGTCCGGTATCGACCAGGTATTGATCCGCTCGGTCCTGACCTGCGAGACCCGCCAGGGCCTGTGCGGCAAATGCTATGGCCGCGATCTGGCGCGCGGCACCACCGTCAATATGGGCGAGGCGGTCGGCGTCATCGCGGCGCAGTCGATCGGCGAGCCTGGCACCCAGCTCACCATGCGCACGTTCCATATCGGCGGCGCGGTTCAGCGCGGCGCCGAGCAAAGCTCGGTCGAGGCGGCGTTCGATGCCAAGGTGAAGATCGTCAACCGCAACGTCGTCATCAACACCTCCAAGATTCCGGTGGTGATGGGCCGCAATTGCGAACTCGTGCTGCTCGACGAGGCCGGCCGCGAAAAGGCCAAGCACAAGGTGCCGTATGGCGCCAAGCTGTTGGCCGATGACGGCAAGATGGTCACCAAGGGCACCAAGCTGGCGGAATGGGACCCCTACACCATTCCGATCATCACCGAGCGCGACGGCGTCGCGCATTATGTCGATCTCACCGAGGGCATTTCGATGCGCGAGGTGGTCGATGAAGCCACCGGCATCTCGTCGAAAGTCGTGGTCGATTGGAAACAGCAGCCGCGCGGCAACGATTTGCGGCCGCTGATCACGCTGCGCGATGCCAAGGGCAATATGCTGAAGCTCTCGAACGGGGCCGAGGCGCGGTACTTCATGTCGGTGGACGCCATTCTCTCGGTCGAGAACGGCGCCGATGTGCGGGCTGGCGACGTGCTGGCGCGTATCCCGCGTGAAAGCTCGAAGACCCGCGACATCACCGGCGGTCTGCCGCGCGTCGCGGAACTGTTCGAGGCACGCAAGCCCAAGGACTTCGCCATCATCAGCGAGGGCGAGGGCCGCGTTGAATTCGGCAAGGACTACAAGACCAAGCGCCGCATCGTGGTGGTGCCGTCGGAGGAGGGTGCCGATCCGGTCGAGTATCTGATCCCGAAGGGCAAGCATATCAGCGTGCAGGAAGGCGATAACGTCCAGAAGGGCGACCTGCTGATGGACGGCAATCCGGTCCCGCACGATATTCTGCGCGTCCTCGGGGTCGAGGCGCTCGCCAACTATCTCGTCAGCGAGATTCAGGAGGTCTATCGCCTCCAGGGCGTGCGCATCAACGACAAGCATATCGAGGTGATTTGCCGCCAAATGCTGCAGAAGGTCGAGATCGAGGATCCCGGCGAGACGACGTATCTCGCTGGCGAGCAGATCGATCGGATCGAGTTCGAAGGCGTCAATACCAAGGCCGAGGCCGACGGTCTGCGTCCGGCGCGGGCGCATTCCGTGCTGCAAGGCATCACCAAGGCCAGTCTGCAGACCAACTCGTTCTTCTCGGCCGCGTCGTTCCAGGAAACGACGCGCGTTCTCACCGAGGCGGCGGTGTCGGGCCGGATCGATACCCTCACCGGCCTCAAGGAGAATGTCATTGTCGGGCGGCTCATCCCGGCCGGCACGGGCAGCGTGATGGCGCTGTGGAAGGCGGTCGCGGCGGATCGTGACAAGGAACTGGCGGCGAAGCAGCCGGCGGAGGTCTCCAAGGTCCCGGCGATCGAGGGAACGCGGAAGACGGCGTAGAGTTTTCAGTGATCAGTTGTCAGTTTTCAGTCGTTCAGCGGCTGTAACTGACAACTGAAAACTGTGAACTGATAACTACGCTAACGCGGGCGGCGGTACGAAGCCGCCGGCCCCTTTCATATGGCGAAAGCGAATTCCCTCTCCGCGATGCGGAGAGGGCGGGGCCCATCGCGTAGCGATGGGAGGGTGAGGTGATGACGTTTTTATCTCGTTCGTGAATTTATCCGCACCTTCTGTTGATGGCCGAGCATCGCGGCGCTCCACCACCTCACCCTCCCACGCCTTGCTGCGTCGCGGTCATATAGGTCGTATCGGTGGATTTGATCGTGGCCATCGTCGGTGCCTCCCTCGTCGTTGGCCACAGCAAATCATACTCCGAAGAGAATGTGTCGCCCGTCCTACTTGTGCGGCAATTTGCGCCTCATTTTTCGCGCGATGCTCGCGCTTAACTGACTCCCAAGACCGTCAAAATGCCGACCTCTGGGGAGGGAAATCATGTCGATCCGATTGCTGCGGCTCGTTCCGGCCGCGTTGCTGCTCATATTCGCGCTACAGGATACGGCGTCGGCCCAATTCCAATGTCGGCCTGACTGGGCGAGTAATATGCAGAAGCGATGCTGCTCGCCAAAATGGGGCTGTCTGTGCTACCCGATGGGCCAATTTTCGTCGACGCCTTGCGATCGGGTGGCGCCCCAGCTCAGTTCCCACGATCAGGCCGCCGAGCGGCTCAAAGACCGGATCCGGGAGTTCCAGGGCCATTCGCAGATGACCAATAATCTCATTAAGGATTTGAACGAGGTGACGCGCGAGAGCATGGGCAAGAAGCCATCGGCGAGGCTCGGAAATCTCGTATCGCGAATGGCGGGAGTCGGCCAATGCAACCGGCATTTTTATAACAACAGCGACAATTGGTGGGGCATCGGCATGTGGTATGCCGGAACCTGCGAAGGCGAGATGGTGCCAAATAGTCCGATGGGGAAGAATCATTACGCTTGTCTGATCCCACCGCATTCGAGCACCATCATCCATTACGCGAATTATGGCGATGAGCCGGATGGCGGGAAAATCGCCGTTGCTTACGGGGGCTATAGCACGATTTACGATCTGCGCGCCGTCGGCTGCCATATCGAGCCTAAAGACATTCCGGCGCGGGCGCGGAAGGCGCTGGCCGGGCTGATCACCCTCAACGACCCGGCGGACGGCGATATCGTCGTGCGGAACCAAGCCCAATATTGAAGGCCTTCTTCCCTCAACGACCCGGCGGACGGCGATATCGCCGTCCGCCGGGTTACGCGGCGCGGCGCATTACCCCGCCGGGATATGAGAACGCGCGGGCCGCTGGGGGATCAGGAGGATGGCGGCGACGATGAACACCGCCAGGATCGCGGTGGCGAGCGGCCGGCTCAGCGCGAGGCCGCCATCGGCGACCGGCTTGTCGAAGAAATCGCCGATTGTCGCGCCGAGCGGCCGGGTCAGGATGAACGCCGCCCAGAACAAAAATGGCGGCGACAGGCGCGTCCAGAAATAGAGCGCCGCGACTGCGGCCAGGGCGGCGGCGAAGAGCAGGGCGCCCTCGCGATAGCCCAGGCCCGAATCGGCCGCCCAATCGCCGAGCGCGGTGCCTAGCGTCTGGGAGAAAGTGATGGTCGCCCAATAGAAAGCCTCGACGCGCGGGGTTTGGATCGTCTCGATGGAGACCGAGCCTTGCGACGCGTACCACACGCCGAGAACCGCGATGACGCAGACGACGAGCAAGAGCGAGCCGCCGGGGTAGCCGATGCCGAGTGAGCGGTCGGCGAAATCCGCCATCGTGGTCCCAGCGGTCGTGGAGGCGACGATCGTCGTCCAATAGAGAAAGCGATGGAAACGCCGCGCCGCGATCTGCGCCGCGACCAGCACGAGGAGGGCCGAGAGGAAAATGGCGGTGCCGGCGAGATAGCCGAGATTCATCGTCATCGTCACCGTGTCGCCGCCGGTTTCGCCCAAGGTGGTGGCGGCGATCTTGATGACCCAGAAGCCCAGCGTCACCGCCGGCACCTTGGCGACATCGCCGGCCGCTGACGGCGCAAGTCCGGTGTCGCGGCCCGGTCCCATTTTCGCCATATTCGCTCCACTTTTAAGCGCGTAGTTTTTTGATCATGCGTCCCTGTGGCGCCTGTCCCATCGGCCACGATACCAACCATAAGAGAGGGCGGGAAATGACCTTCACGCGATTGCTACAAATCGTCCCGGCGGCGTTTTTGCTGATCTGCGTCCATGGCGGCTTGGCCTCGGCGCAGTTCGCGTGCCCGTCCAACTGGGCCGCCAACCAATTGCAGCGCTGCTGCACCGCCAAGGGATGCCTGTGCTACTCGGGCGGACAATTTTCCAGCACGCCGTGCACCCGGCCCGCGCCCGAGGTCAGCTCCCGTGACATGGCCGCCAGCAATCTCCGCTCCTTGATCAGTCAATTTCAGGGCAATTCACGCATGACCGATTACCTGATCAAGGATTTGAACTCGACGATGCGGAAGAGCATGGGCGAGAAACCCTCCGCCGAAGCCGGCCGCCTGATGTCGCGGTTGATGGGCGTCGGCGCCTGCAACAGGCACTTTTATAATAACAGCAACGATTGGTGGGGCATCGGCATGTGGTACGCCGGAACCTGCGAAGGCGAGATGGTACCCAATAGTCAGATGGGAAAGAATCATTACGCCTGCCTGATCGCGCCGCATTCGAGCACCATTATTCACTATGCGAATTACGGCGATGAGCCGGATGGCGGCAAAATCGCCATCGCCGGCCGGTTCTACAACAAGATTTTCCACCTGCGCACAGTCGGCTGCTATATCGAGCATAATGGCAACACCGGGCAGGCCAGCCTGAACCGACCGGCCGATGGCGATATCGCGGCCGCAAATCAGTAGGCACGGGATGGCGTGCGGCGCATGGTGGCCGGCGTTGCATCGGGTTCCAGAAACGGATGAATTTCTGCCCGTTCCTGCTTGACGGGGCGGATGAGCGCCCATAGTATCCGCCCACTTTCCGGGGCTGGCGGTAGGCGGCCACCTAAACGCAGCCTCTGTCCCGGTTTATAATTGGCCGAATGCCCTCGTGTTCGAGGGCGCAGATCCGGAGTTTCCCTAGGCCCGTGCGGCGGTGTGGCTTGCACCCTGCGCGGCGTTTGACGCTTTGAGAGGTTTGTCGATTTATGCCGACCATCAATCAGCTCGTGCGCCATCCGCGCCAGCCCCAAAGGGCGCGCAACAAGGTTCCGGCGCTGCAGCAATCGCCGCAGAAGCGCGGCGTCTGCACTCGGGTCTACACGACCACCCCGAAGAAGCCGAACTCGGCGCTGCGCAAGGTTGCCCGCGTGCGGCTGACCAACGGGTTCGAGGTCACGAGCTACATCCCCGGCGAAGGGCATAATCTGCAGGAACATTCCGTGGTGATGATCCGCGGCGGCCGCGTGAAGGATCTTCCCGGTGTGCGCTATCACATCATCCGCGGCACGCTCGATACCCAGGGCGTGAAAGACCGCCGCCAGCGCCGTTCCAAATACGGCGCCAAGCGGCCGAAGTAAGGAGCCGCCATGTCCCGCCGTCGCGCCGCCGTCAAACGCGAAGTCCTGCCGGACGCCAAGTTCGGCGACATCATCCTGACGAAGTTCATGAACTGCCTGATGTACGAGGGCAAGAAATCGGTCGCCGAGACCATCGTCTATGGCGCGTTCGAGCGCATCTCCAAGCGCTCGGGTGCCGAGCCGCTGAAGGTGTTCCACGACGCGCTGACGAATGTGCGGCCCTCGGTCGAGGTTCGCTCGCGCCGCGTTGGCGGTGCCACTTATCAGGTGCCGGTCGAGGTGCGGACCGATCGAGGCCAGGCGCTGGCGATCCGCTGGATCATCGGCAGCGCGCGCGACCGCTCCGAGCACACAATGGAAGAAAGGCTGTCGGGCGAATTGCTCGATGCCTCCAATAATCGCGGCAATGCCGTGAAAAAACGGGAGGACACCCACCGCATGGCCGACGCCAACAAGGCGTTCTCGCATTACCGCTGGTAATGCAGGCCACAGGGATCCCCGGAGCTTTTTATGCCACGCATCACGCCTCTCGATCGCTACCGCAATATCGGCATCATGGCCCATATCGATGCCGGGAAAACCACGACCACGGAGCGCATCCTCTATTATACCGGCCGGTCCTATAAGATCGGCGAAGTCCATGAGGGCACCGCCACCATGGACTGGATGGAGCAGGAGCAGGAACGCGGCATCACCATCACCTCCGCCGCCACCACCTGTTTCTGGCGAGACCATCGCGTCAACATCATCGATACGCCGGGCCATGTCGATTTCACCATCGAGGTGGAGCGCAGCTTGCGCGTGCTCGATGGCGCGGTGACGGTGTTCGATAGCGTCGCCGGGGTCGAGCCGCAATCGGAGACGGTGTGGCGCCAGGCTGATAAATACGGCGTGCCGCGCATCTGCTTCGTCAACAAGATGGATCGGATCGGCGCCAATTTCTTCCGCACCGTCGAGATGATCATCGATCGCCTGGGCGCGGTGCCGCTGGTGACGCAGCTGCCGATCGGCGTCGAGAGCGATTTTATCGGTCTCGTCGATCTGGTCGAGATGAAGGCGATCATCTGGCAGGACGAGACGCTGGGCGCCCAGTTCGACACGGTCGAGATTCCCGACGGCATGAAGGCGATGGCCGAGGAATGGCACGCCAAGCTGGTCGAGACCGCGGTCGATCAGGACGACAAGATTCTCGAAGCCTATCTCGGCGGCGAAATGCCCAGCCCCGACGATCTGCGCAAATGCATCCGCAGAGGCACGATCAACTATGCCTTCGTGCCGGTGCTGTGCGGCTCCGCCTTCAAAAACAAGGGCGTGCAGCCGCTGCTTGACGGCGTCATCGATTACCTGCCGTCGCCGACCGAGATTACCGCGGTCAAGGGCGTCAAGATGGGCACCGACGAGCCGATCACCCGCATCGCGTCGGATGATGAGCCGTTCGCGGCGCTGGCGTTCAAGATCATGACCGATCCCTTCGTCGGGTCGCTGACCTTCGCGCGGGTTTATTCCGGCGTGCTGGTCACCGGCTCGATGGTGCTGAATTCGGTGAAGGACAATCGCGAGCGCATCGGCCGCATGCTGCAGATGCACGCCAACCATCGCGAGGACATCAAAGAGGCCCGCGCCGGCGACATCGTGGCGCTGGCCGGTTTGAAGAACACCACCACCGGCGACACGCTGTGCGATCAGAATTCGCCCGTGGTACTGGAGCGGATGGAATTCCCGGAGCCGGTCATCGAAATCGCGGTCGAGCCCAAGACCAAGGGCGATCAGGAAAAGATGGGCCAGGCGCTGGCGCGGCTCGCGACCGAGGACCCGTCGTTCCGCGTCTCGGTCGATCATGAAAGCGGTCAGACCATCATCAAGGGGATGGGCGAGCTCCATCTCGAAATCATCGTCGATCGCATGAAACGCGAGTTCAAGGTCGACGCCAATATCGGCGCGCCGCAAGTCGCGTACCGCGAGACCATCTCGCGCAAATACGACGAGGATTACACCCACAAGAAACAGACCGGCGGCTCCGGCCAGTTTGCCCGCGTCAAGATCACGTTCGAGCCGCTGCCGCCGGGCTCCGGCTTCGAATTCGAGGACGACGTCAAGGGCGGCACGGTGCCGAAGGAATTTATTCCGGCGGTCGAAAAGGGTCTGCGGTCCGCCAAGGAAAGCGGTGTCCTGGTCGGCTACCCGGTCATCGACTTCAAGGCGACGCTCTATGACGGCGCCTATCACGAGGTCGATTCGAGCTCGCTCGCGTTCGAGATCGCGGCCCGCGCGGCATTTCGCGAAGGCATGCCCCGGGCCAGCCCGAAACTGCTGGAGCCGATGATGCGGGTTGAAGTGGTGACCCCTGATGAATTTACTGGCGGCGTGATGGGCGATTTGCAGAGCCGGCGCGGTCAGGTCACCGGCATGGATAGCCGCGGCAACGCCAAGGTCATTCAGGCGCAGGTGCCGCTGGCCAACATGTTCGGCTATGTCAACACGCTGCGCTCGATGACGCAGGGCCGCGCGCAATACACGATGCATTTCGATCATTACGAACAAGTCCCACCGACCGTGGCGGAAGAAATCCGCCGCAAGATGGCTTAACTCGGGAAACCGAAGAAGGAACTGGCGGAGAATTACCGATGGCGAAGGCGAAATTTGAGCGGAACAAGCCGCATTGCAACATCGGGACGATTGGTCACGTTGATCACGGGAAGACGTCGCTGACGGCGGCAATCACGAAGGTGTTGGCGGAGACGGGCGGCGCGACGTACACGGCGTACGACCAGATTGACAAGGCGCCGGAGGAGCGGGCTCGGGGCATCACGATTTCGACGGCGCATGTCGAGTACGAGACGAAGAACCGGCATTACGCGCATGTCGATTGTCCGGGTCATGCGGATTACATCAAGAACATGATCACCGGCGCGGCGCAGATGGACGGGGCGATCCTGGTGGTGTCGGCGGCGGACGGTCCGATGCCGCAGACGCGGGAGCATATTTTGCTGGCGCGTCAGGTGGGTGTTCCGGCGATCGTGGTTTACCTGAACAAGGTTGACATGGTTGACGACCCCGAGTTGCTGGATTTGGTTGAGCTTGAGGTGCGGGAGCTGCTGTCGAGCTATCAGTTTCCGGGGGAGACGATCCCGGTGATCCGGGGCTCGGCGCTGATGGCGCTGGAGGGCAAGGAGCCGGATCAGGGTCATGATTCGATCCTGCGGCTGATGGCGGCGGTGGACAGTGCCATCCCGCAGCCGGAGCGGGCGAAGGATCGCCCGTTCCTGATGCCGATCGAGGATGTGTTTTCGATTTCGGGCCGGGGCACGGTGGTGACGGGCCGGGTTGAGCGCGGGATTGTGCGGGTCGGCGACGAGATTGAGATTGTCGGGCTGAAGCCGACGGTGAAGACGGTGGTGACGGGCGTCGAGATGTTCCGCAAGCTGCTGGACGGCGGCGAGGCGGGGGACAATATCGGGGCGCTGTTGCGCGGCACCAAGCGCGAGGATGTTGAGCGCGGTCAGGTTCTGGCGGCGCCGGGGTCGATCACGCCGCACACGCAGTTCCAGGCCGAGGCGTACATCCTGACCAAGGAAGAGGGTGGCCGGCACACGCCGTTTTTCACCAACTACCGGCCGCAATTTTATTTCCGGACGACGGATGTGACGGGGACGGTTCAGTTGAAGGAAGGCACGGAGATGGTGATGCCGGGGGACAACATCCAGATGGAGGTCGAGCTGATCACGCCGATCGCCATGGATGAGGGCCTGCGCTTCGCCATCCGCGAGGGCGGCCGCACCGTCGGCGCCGGCGTCGTCGCCAAAATCATAAAGTGA
>Ga0208357_1000316_pt1 | contig 39080 bp, 32 predicted proteins | sample NGESurdeep092012_6_FD_184487 | JGI IMG/M metagenome (GOLD analysis project Ga0208357, IMG submission 184487) | Arctic peat soil microbial communities from Barrow, Alaska - NGEE Surface sample F52-2 deep-092012 (SPAdes) | ecosystem: Environmental > Terrestrial > Soil > Wetlands > Peat ...
TCATTCGAGCCTATCCACGAGAGGCGTCGATTGCAGAAAAGCTCCACGCGATGGTTCAACTCGACATTCGCAACAGCCGAATGAAGGACTTCTACGACGTTTGGTTCATGGCGAACACATGGACATTCAGGTTGGAATCCTTGCGTAGTGCAATCGCGTTGTCCTTCCAGCGACGCGGCTCGCCTCTGCCGAATGGCATCCCATTTGCGCTGACCGATGAGTTCTTGACCGATGCCCAGAAGATGCAGCTATGGAAAGCATTTGCGGGACGCCTGAATGCTGGCGACAAAGCCCCTACTCTCGCCGAAGTGGGGGCCGTCCTCCGTGCCTTCCTTGTGCCGTGCCTTTCATCCCAACCCGATGCCGCTCAAGCGTGGACACCGACTCTGGGCTGGCATGAGTCCAAGAGCTAATCCCAGCTTCACATCGAGCCGCTGACGCGGCGTACCCTCCGCTCCGGCGTCTGTAAAGGCTCTGCGCTGCGCTCCGACCGCTGGCGCGGCGCTTCGCGGCCTTGACAGACGCCTCCGCTGCGGGTGATTTCCAATTATGAGAAGAATGTATTCTTCTCATGTGTTCAGGAACACATGAAGACGCAACCGTCCTACCCTGATTGGGAATAATCCATTCGGAACGTGCCAGAAGCGTCATAGTAAGGCTCGCAGATGGCTCGCGCACGGAGCTGTCAAAAAACTCTGCGGCCTGGATTAGCGTCATCGTCGTCTTTGGCGAAGGCCAGCTCTCTCGCACGAATCTGCTCTGCGCACCATTTCACTAATTCGAGGGAACCCTTGACCATAGATTCGAGTTGCTCTTGGCTCACTGCCACTTCGGCATCCGATCCCTCACCATCGACAAAATCCGGGAATGTAGTTGAAAATTTGAGATCGAGCATCTGGTTGAGATCAAACGGCATTCCTTCCCGTTCTTGATCGAAGCGAGCCGCCTGGGTGTCTTGCTTGAATTTGTATGGGTTGGCAACTCCGCCGTCGTGGACGATCTGGTTGCGAACCTCCCGTAACGGTTGAATAAATGCTATGCGCTTGGGATCAGCCTTCACGTCTATATCGAACCGCTCCCTGAATTCGACCCACAGGCGTCCGAACTCGCTATTGTCTTTACCGTCACTGCCATAATTCTTTTTCCTAGGACTGAAGGTCTCTGCAGCGCGCGCCATTTGTCGCAGGGTGTGCGTTAAGCGAGACGCCAGCCCAACAACCGCCATATTCAGGAGAAATCGCTCTTGGTCATGAAGAAACCAGTTAAGCTCTGCAAGATCATCAGTGAGTCGTTCACTACCGCGAACGGTCGCCTCGTCCAATCCTGCGGTGATCTTAACGGTATCTTCATCAAATTCAGCTTCAAGCCTCTTATTCGCAGCATCCAGCGTCCCCAAAATGAGGATGTGGACCTCCCGATCAAAATTTGAATATTCAGAATGAAATTGATCAATCTGGCGGGCGAGCGAGAGTCTGGAGAATTCCCAAGGAGATTTCATGGCGAGAACATCATATAGTGGGTACGGATAAGTCCGTTGTCGCATCATCGCCCAGGCATTCATTGAGACTTGTGAGGGCGCCAATTGCCAGGTAGCCACTCAATAACGAAAACCGAAACTAACTCAATCCGATCCTGCAAACTGTGCCCAAACTGTGCCCAAACATCCAGAACAACCCCTCGCAGAACCGCATGGAACCGCATCGGTAAGTCCGCTAAGTTACTGTAAACACTGTATTTTCAATAGCTAGAAGAGTAGGGGATAGGGACTCAAAATCCGCCGAGGGCAACCTCGTGGGGGTTCGACCCCCCCTCCCGGCACCACAAGATTATAAAGGACTTATAAGCGATTGGCCCCTCGATTTTTGAGGGGCCAAAATCGTCCGGTGGCTGTTCTGGTGGCTGTTCGTTTCTGAAATTTCGGTCCGTCTGTCCATGTGACACCGTCCAGCCCGTTCGTCTGTGAGCGCGTTCGTGGTGATGGAGGGCTGACCAAAACTTGATCGATAAAATGAGGAGCAGTGGTCGCACAGCCACAATAGGAACCCAACAATGGAAGTAGTCCCGCTCAAAAGTCCGTATCTAACGAAGACGGACAAACCTTGGATGCGCAGCTCGTGGGTTGTCTATCTCGACATTTTAGGTTTTAGCGCGCGTGTGTCGAAGGCGACCACGGATGGAACCGCGAATCAACTTCTCATAGATCTAACCGCTGCTCTGAACGAAGCCAAGATCGATCTCGTGATCGATTACGAAGAATACACAGCACACGGAATCAAAGAAGCTCCCTACGCGGTGAAGATGTTCACCGACAACGTTGTTCTTGGCTTCCCTATTCGCGATGACGGAGAGAGCGAATTTGGACGAATGATCTACATCCTTGGACTCTGGCAGTACACGCTCCTCAAGCATGGATTCTTTGTCCGGGGTGGGGTCACCGTGGGCCCCATATACATGGACGATGACCTGGTATTCGGTAAAGGTCTTCTCGATGCCTATGAGGCAGAAACGAAATTGGCTCGAGACCCCCGCGTCGTTCTCGCTCCGTCGGCGATGGATCTTGTCCATCATCACCTTGCCTACTACGGGAAGGTGGCGGAATCCCCACACAACAGCTCGCTGTTGGTTGACGCTGACGGTCAGATGTTCGTGAATTACCTCTACCTACCGGTCGATGGCGCTGAGGGGCTCGGCCGATTACATCCACCTGTACCACGGCAACGCAGCTCTTCTCGCCGAGAGCCTTGAGGTTATCCAGAGGACATCGGCGGTCATCCTGTCCGCTCTGGAATCGGCCGCGTCAGCCTCCTCGTCTGAGCCTTCATTGGCGGAGGCCAGTTGATTCATGGCCGCCGAGCCCGCCTTTGGCGGGCTCGGCGCTTCTCAAAGAGGCCCGTCTTACCACCCCGAAGGCTGCTCTCACCAGGTGAGAGCGGCCTCTTTCTGCCCACCCGACGGTCTAAAGCGGCAGATTGTGAAAATGTTCCCGAACGGGAATAAATTCGCTGTATTCACTATAATTCCGGAGAATATTCCCGTTCGGGATATTTATGTGCAAAGACTCGTCTCGCCCTGCTAATATTCCCGTACGGTAACCGAAAGGGACGTCATGCGTATAACGGTTGAGAAAATTGGGACTCTCATTCGAGCTACCCGGAAGAGTCTCGGAGTCACTCAGAGGGAGTTGGCGCTGACCTCCGGTACGGGATTGCGTTTCGTCGTAGACCTCGAACGGGGTAAGGAGACGTGCGAGATCGGGAAGGCTCTAAGCATCCTTCAAACGCTCGGAATCAAGTTGACGCTTGTGCCACCTTCAGCGGCAGGGAAAGGAGAATAGTGCATGGCGAAGACTCTGGATGTTTACCTGCACAGCGAGTTCGTTGGCCACCTGATTCAGGACGATGGCGGTCAGATGATCTTCCAGTATGCGGAGAGCTGGTTGCAAACGCCGGCTGCATCTCCCCTGTCCCAGTCATTGCCGCTGCGCAAAGAGCGCTTCTCACGAAACGAGTGTCGAGGATACTTCGGCGGCATTCTGCCGGAAGAGAGCAAGCGCGAGATCATAGCTCGGAATCTCGGCATCAGCGCCCGCAACGATTACGCCATGCTGGAGCAGATCGGTGGTGAGTGCGCGGGCGCTGTCACCTTCGTTCCGACAGGCGAAGTGCTACCGGAGAGCGAGTATCGCTACCGGGCGCTCTCCAGCGAAGAACTTGCGGCCGTCTTAAGAGAACTTCCCAGGCGACCCCTACTCGCTGGCGATGAGGGAATCCGCCTTTCGCTTGCCGGGGCGCAAGACAAGATTGCAGTGCGCGTCGATGGCGATGAGATCTCACTTCCGCTAGGCGGAGCGCCGAGCACCCACATTCTGAAACCAGGGGGAGATCGATTCGAGGGAGTGGTCGCTAACGAGGCGCTCTGTATGAGGCTCGCTGCGGCTATCGGAATTCCTACAGGGAAGGTGGAGGCACGCGCCGTTGAGGGCATGGAATACCTGCTGGTGGAGCGGTACGACCGCATCTACCGCGCGGACCCTGGACAAGAGCCGGTTCTTGAGCGACTGCACCAGGAGGATTTCTGCCAAGCGCTGGGGATCGTCTCGGAGATGAAGTATCAGAAAGAAGGTGGGCCGTCGCTCAAGCAATGCTTTGCTTTGCTGCGCGAGGTGTCGAGCACACCCGTCATCGACCTCTCTCGTCTGCTTGACGCAGTAATCTTCAACTACCTCGTTGGAAACAACGACGCACACGGCAAGAACTTCTCCCTGCTCTACCGGGGCATAGGAACGCAAGATATGCAGGTCAGTTTGTCGCCTCTCTATGACAGCCTCAGTACCGTCTACTATCCCGAGATCAGTCGAACCATGGCGATGAGACTCGGCGGCGAATACTCATCCGAGAAGGTGATGCCCCGCAACTTCGAGCAGTTTGCAGAGGAAGCGGGACTCGCCAAGCCGATGGTGAAGCGGCGCGTCATGGAAGTGATTGAAGCGATACTCTCCGCGCTTCCGGCGTTGGAACTTGTGGATGGCACCACCGAGGCGGTATCGCGTCTCATCGGAGCACGATGCGATCAGGCAAAGCGATTGTTACGAGGCTAAGCGCAGAATCAGTCGTCCAATAGACTCTGAAGCACCCCGAGCGACAATCACAACTTCAAATCCAAGGAAGCAGGGTTCCTACAGAACATCATCATGGCTGACACCTGGTTTACGTCCGACTTTCATCTTGGGCACTTCAACATCATTCGCTACTGCAACCGTCCATTCGCGGACACGCAGGAGATGAACGAGGCGATCGTCGAGCGCATGAACGCGTCGGTGAAGCCGAATGACGTGCTCTATTTCCTCGGGGACTTCTGCATGGGAGGACCAAAAGCAGTTGCCCTCTATCGCAATCAGATTGCCTGCAAGACGATCCACTTCATCGACGGAAATCACGACGGAACGACGCGGAAAGTACAGCACCTGTTTACGTCTTGGAGTTCTCTCTCCGAAATTCGGGTGGGTTGGTAACGTCCATGCGCCCGAGACAACAGGCAAGTTCGTCGCCGCTACCTTCGAGCATGACACCGCTCGTCCAGTGGATGGCTATGCTGCGCCACAGCTTCATACTCACGCGGTCGTTTTCAATGTGACCGAGCGGGACAATGGGCAGACGCGCGCGTTGCAAGAGTGCAGTCTCTTCCAGTCGCAACAGTATGCGACCACGGTATACCGATCTGAGCTTGCGATGAAGCTACAGGGCCTCGGCTACGAGATTGAACGCGGCAAGCATGGGCAGCCTGAGATCAAGGGCTATTCGCAGGAGTATTTGGAAGCATCGAGTCCACGTCGTGTGCAGATCAAAGAACACCTACAGGAGATTGGACGAGAGGGCGCGGGCGCGGCGCAAGTAGCTGCTCACCGCACACGCGACAGCAAGGAGATTCATTCACCCGAAGAAGTCTTGAAGCAGCACCGTGAACTTGCAGCGAGGTTCGGCCATCAAGCAGATCGTGTCGTTGCAATGGCACGGGAGCCCCGCCATGAAGTGCAACCGGAAAAGACGGCGCAACAGTCGGTGACGTATTCACGCAATCACGTCTTTGAACGCTCTGCTGTTCAGGACGAGCGTGCGAACCTGCAAGCGGCGATAGACCGCAGCATGGGCCAGGCTTCTTACAGCCAGGTGCGACAGGAGTTCGAGCAGCGAGTGACGAAAGGTGAGTTCCGAGCGATTGAGCAGACGGATGGCCGAGCAGCGCCGCTGTATACGACTGCCGAGATGATGCGCATGGAGCGAGAGATCGTGGGTCACATGCAGCGCGGCAATCAGTGGAGCTATAGCGATCCGATGTTGGTGTCGCCACAGTTGCGAATCTGGACAGAAGATCGGCACCCTGAGTTGAATCGTTCGCAACGCAAAGCGGTGGATGAGATATTCATCAGCCGAGAGAAGATTGTCGGCTTGGATGGCGTTGCCGGTGCGGGCAAGACAACGACGCTATCGGTTGTCCGCGAGGGTGCCGAAGCCCAGGGCTATCAAGTGGAAGGATTCGCCCCGACATCTCGCGCGGCACACAAACTCGCTGAGTCCGGCATGGCGACCTCTACTCTTCAGCGTCATCTTGCAAAAGGAGCGCAACCGGACACCGGCGAAAAGCGCTTGTATGTGCTCGACGAGTCCTCGCTTGCCTCCACGCGCCAGATGCACGAGTTCATCGAACGTCTCCATCGGAATGATCGAGTCTTGTTGGTTGGAGATAGTCGTCAGCATGAGGCCGTGGAAGCTGGCCGTCCCTTCGCGCAATTGCAAGATGCAGGGATGCGAACGGCGACATTGAATGACATCGTTCGGCAACGCGATCCAGAGTTGAAGCAGGTCGTCGAACAGTTGGCACGCGGGCAAGTAGGTGCCGCAGTCGAGAGTCTTGACCAGCAGGGCCGAGTGCATCAGGTGAAAGGACACGATGAGCGTATTGCTGCTATTGCACGGGAGTACGCCAAATCTCCCGGCGGCACTCTTGTCGTTTCGCCAGACAACCGTTCCCGCAGCGAGATCAATTTGCGGATACATGATGAGTTGCAATCGCGCGGACTTGTGAACAGGCAGGACCATCCCGTGCGGACGCTTGTTCCGCGTCAAGAGATGACCGGAGCAGATCGCAGTTGGGCACAGCAGTACCAGGCAGATGACATCCTGCGGTACTCGCGCACATCGAAGGAGACCGGCATCGAGAAAGGCGAATACTCCCGCGTCCTTGCTGTGAACGCTCAGGCGAACACTTTGACGGTCGTGCGGGGGAACGGAGAGCAGTCTACCTATGATCCACGCCGCCAGGTTGGAGTCTCCGTCTACCGAGAGGACGAGAAGAGGTTTTCCGTAGGAGATCGCATCCAGTTCACCGCGCCCAGCCAGGAACTGAAGATTGCCAATCGTGACCTGGGGACTGTCGAGAGCATCGGACGGGATGGAACGATGCGGCTAAGGCTGGATGATGAGCGCAAAGTCGAATTCAATCCGCAACAACATCCGCATGTCGATCATGGGTATGCCGTCACGAGCTATTCAAGCCAAGGCCAGACGGCGGAGCGTGTGTTGGTCAACGTAGATACGGAGCTTGCTGCAAAGGATCTGCTCAACAGTCGCATGGCGTACGTCTCGATCTCGCGTGGCCAATTCGACGCGCAGATATTTACGGACAACCGGGAAAAGTTGCCACAGGCATTAGGGCATGATGTTTCGCACCAGAGTGCGTACAAGCCGGAACAGGCTGTTGCTTTACCTCAACCGAAGATCGTGACGCCGAAGCACGACGTGGAGTTGAGTATGGGGTTCCCGACACCGTTACGGATGTGCAAGCAACGACCGAGGAAGAGGGGTTGTCCCATGAGACGATCTCGAAGTTGGCCAACCGTCTCAAAATGAGGGCAGTGACATGTCTCAGGATTTTGCAATCGAAATAGCGGTATTCTGTCAGCAACAGTTGATTAATCCAACGAAGCGCGTCGGCGACCATCAAGCAGAGAATTTCGACGATAGCGCATTCGATTCACGATCATAGCCATTTTGCACCCGAAACAGTGCATTCGTTAAGTCATTTATATTGTGTGGCTTGAAATGCACAACAGCCACCAAACAGCCACTGAACAGCCACTCGGATGGTTCGAAAAAACTCAAACAGCCACTAAGTCCGCAAAAAATCCGCCGTATCTCGCGGGTGGCTGTTTTGGTGGCTGTTGGCTTTCGACTTTTCTGCTTTTTGGTGCAACGCATTGCGAGTCGAATGGTGTCGATATGTAATTCATAAACAACTACTTATGCAGGAGTTTGCGGCGGATTGCAACTCCCTGCAAAATGGCAAAATACTGACTCAAAATCCGCCGACCGCAAGGTCATGGGGGTTCGATTCCCCCTCCCGGCACCAAATAAAGGCAACAAAATCAATGGTTTACCATGGGTACAAGGTTTTGGTCGAGCTTTTGTACCCAAAGTGTACCCAAGCCCTCCCGGATGCTCCCATTTTTCTCAGTGGCTGGACGGCCAGTGTCAATTGTTCGTTGCGCTCTGGCGCCTCACGATCTACGACTCATTTGCTACAGGTAGCGATAATGTGAAGCTGTCTTTAGTGCGCAGCTATGTCTAGCGTTGAACTCAAGTTCTGCCGATGGGCAATGCTTGGGGACACTCACAAGCCGCCAAGGCGGAGCAACCGACATTGCTTCGAATACAAAATCGCGGCATCGCAGCGGGCGCTTTTTGCCTACGCCGAGCGCATGCAAACGTAATTGCTGGCTGCACTGTTATGCCGCCACCTGCTGCAACGTTATGCCGCCACCGGCGACTAGGCCTCGCTCGCGATGCCAGCTCGCGTCGGTCGCCCCTCGCATAACTTGCTGGAGTGGAATGGTACGGAGTTGAGTTGTAAGCGAGGTCATGGCCTCCTCAGCATTCCCGAAATGGAGACCAGTTGGTGTCAATCCAGCCGATGGATCGTCCGTGAGCATGCCGGTTGAGAGTGATGAAGTTCGGTATTTGACAGTTTGCTAGCTCTTATTGAGTTCGCGCCGCTCCGAGGGTTGAAGCGCTTTTTGGGGGCAACCAGCAGTGGTTGTGGCCACACTTTGTCAATTGGTATGAAATCGCCGATACACTCATCGACACCGGATTAGTCCTGACATGTCGGCATGGCGACTGGAATCCCGTGAACCTGCAGTACCTGGAGAATCGGCGATGGGATCAGCGTTTGTCATTACGAGTCCGGTAGGGCGGCCGCGTCCGCCTTGAACAGCATCCTCAATGAGCGCATGGGACTACTGGCCCCATTACGGTTCGCTCTTGCTTGCAGCCTTTCGGCTCACGGCCATTTCACTGTGAGCGCGAAGATTTCCTGCGTGCCGGTGTCGCGGGTGAATACGGGCGAACCGTCCGGGGTGACGCCGAACTGCGTATTCCCTCCCGGACCAACGGCTAAGGTCAGACCCTTCAGGCTGGTGATCGTCTCCACCTTGTGATCGGCCAGTCGAACACGAAAGGCCATCGGGTCCGCGCCTCCAGTGGTGTAGTAGAGGTACTTGTGGTCCGGCGAGCACGCCGCCATCACCACATAGTCCGGCATCTTCGACGAAACCAGGTCAGACCATTTCCGCGTTTTGAGATCGAACACAATGAGCTTCTTATTGTCTGGGGTGGTTGCCGCGATCAGATCGCTTGCGGCCCATCGCACGTTGTAAAGTCCCTGCGATGCGGGGATGGTGAAGCGCTTCTCAGAGCGAAGATCCATCAGGACGATTCCGCTCCGTGTACCGTGACCGCGACCTATGAAGAGCAGGCGGCTGCCATCGGGAGACCAGCTGGAGCCGGAGGCATTCGCCGCCTCGAGCGTCCGCGGCGGTCCGCCATCCATGCTTATCACATCAATCGCGCGTGAGGAGGTAGCGTACGCGACCTGCTTTCCATCCGGAGAGATGGCGGGATAAAAGATCTCCGTAGGTGGAAACGTAAGCTGCAACGGATCTGATCCGTCAGCGCGGCTGCGCCACAAGCTGTGGTCCGGGTAAACCGTGTAGGCGACCCACTGGCCATCTGCGGAAAAGGAGGGATTGAAGGCCGCCACGCCCGGGAGCAACGGGAGAAACTGGTTCAACTTTGCGTCATAGCGGACCAGCTCACCGCGAGCTTTGACCCCCACCGCAAAGATTTGGCTCCCCTCCCGTGAAACAACCGGTTTGGTATAGGAGAGCGGACCGTTGGTAAGTTGGACAGGCGGCCGCGGGCGCGACCACAAGCCGGTCTTCATCGGCAGCGTCCAAAGGTCGCGCCGGCTTTCGAAGCGGCTGACATAGACGATGTATCGACTGTCGGGCGTCCATGCCGCGCAGCACACAAACCCCGACTTACCGCTCTTCACAACGGCGTGCAGATCCGAGCCGTCTGCGTTGGCTTCATCGATCGAGATCGGGCGATGCCCCGGCGCAATGACGGTGAAGGTCATGCGCCGTCCATCCGGAGACACGGCGGGATCCTCGATGAGTCCGCCGGCAGTGAGAATGCGGTGCGACTCGGAGCCGTCGTTTTCGGCGATGGAAAGGTCGTCTTCCACCGAGTAGAGAATCCTTCCGTCCGGGAAAAAGTCTGCGTCGTAGACCGAGAGCGTACCAACCGGGCGCGGCTCTCCCGCCGGCAACGGTATGCTGAACAGCGGAAGCACAGACGCATCGCCTGCTGCGCCCAGCAAGGTAGACCCGTCCTTGGAAAGGCCAGTAATTTGCAAGTTGGCCAATCCCGTCGGAATCATGGCGGTGGGGCCGCCGGTTGCCGCAATTTGCACAACGCGATACAACCCCACCGCGCCTTCATCGAAATAAATCCGCGAGCCATCGGCGAGCAGTCTGCCGCTATTGGCTTTCACCTGGCCGTCATTGCTGAGTTGGGTAACCGCTTCCACGGTGGGTACTGCCGGAGGCTGCCTCCACCACACCAGGATAGCTGCTGAGATTGCCACAGCAACCGCTGCCAGCGCGATCCAGGTCAGTCTTTTGCCGGCAACCTGCTGTTGAACTGCCGGCACGGCTCCGCCGCCCGAATCGGACAGAGCCTCGAGCGCAAAGCCCAGGTCGGATGCATGTTGAAAACGCTGCTCTGGGTTCTTGGCCACGCAGCGGTTCATAATCTTCTTCAAACCCGGTGAAACGTTTGGCGTGAGCTGTGAAACTTCTGGTGGCGCTTCGTTCAGGACCGCCGTCATCGTTTCCACTGCAGTGCCTCTTTGAAACGCGCGCTTGCCTGTCAGCATCTCGTACAGGATCGCGCCGACCGCAAAGATATCGCTGCGCGCATCGGTCACCTCTCCCCGCACCTGCTCAGGCGACATGTATCCGACCGTACCCAGCACCTGCCCGGGCGTAGATTCCTCCCGGTAGCTGACGGTCAGGTCATCCGCCTTCGCAGGTTTGGTCGGATGCAGCATGGCCAGCCCGAAGTCGAGAATCTTAACGCGACCATCTTTCGTGATGAAGATGTTTTCGGGCTTCAGATCGCGGTGAACGGTTCCCGCACCGTGCGCGGCCGTCAGTCCGCAGGCCAGTTGAACGCCAACGTCGAGAGCCTCCCGCAGCGGCAGCGGGGATTTACGAAGCCGGTCACGCAGCGTCTCACCCTGCAGCAACTCGGTGACGATGTATGGCGATCCGTCATGCTTGCCGACATGGAAGATCGAAACAATATTGGGATGATTGAGAGCTGCGGTGGCCTGTGCCTCCAGCTCAAACCGGCGTAGTCGCTCGGGGTCTCCCGACCAGTAGTCCGGAAGCACTTTGATTGCGACCTCGCGTTTCAGGACACCATCGCGAGCACGATAAACCTCGCCCATTCCGCCAGCGCCCAAGGGCGCGACGATCTCGTACGAGTCCAGCCGCGAGCCGGCAACAAGTAGCATTTGTCGTAGGATTATACCCCAACTCGCGCATCCGAACGGCCCCACGCAGCTTTGGTGTATTGCCGAGTGACGTATAGGGGAACGGATTCGTACCCGTATGTCGTCCAGCGTCCAGGAATCTCATTGAGGAGGGGCCGGATAATCGGACACTGCGGCGGTTTCCGGTACCAATCCGATATTGGTCGTGAAACAGCGCTGGATGAGGCACTTGACCTGTTCACACCAACTAAGAATCGAAGTTGCCGAAAATGTGACTTGTAAGTTGAAGGGCCGACCACGCTTCCGCCATGATACTGTTTTGCATCGTTATCGGGTGCCTGCCATGGTCTAACCAACCGACTATTCAGACTCCAGAATCAATTGATAGTAAGAGCCAGGCCTGCGGAGGCGCTAGATCCCGGATTTTCCGCAGTTAGAGAAATCGTCTGCGAAGACGCGACATCGGTCGCAGAAACATCGAATTGCAGATGACCGGCGTCGATGTAAGTCGTCGTGCGGGCGACTCCATTCCAAAGAACGACCGCGCCCGGGATGAAGCCGCTGCCGGTTGCTGTCAGATACTGATTGCCGCTGCCGTGGACCACGGCAGCGGGCGTCACGCTGGTAAGGCCCGGGACCGGATTCGATTGCGCCTCGGCAGGCAGCACGAACGGCCCCTTGAAGAGCAGTAGTTGGTACCCTGCCAGGCTTCCATATATCGGATCGTAGGCGCGAACCGCAAGTCCATCCTGGCCCCACCGTAGTATCTGATACCCTTCTTCTCCGCTGCCACTCGGGATGGGAAGCTCGACGTTTGCTTCATAGGTGTAATTGGTAGTGTCGAAACGCTCCAGGTACGCAGTAAAGCTTCCCGCGCTGTTTTCGCCAACCAGGAAAGTTTTGTGCTGCGCGGAATCGGGCATCACCGCATCGCCGGACAGCCCATACCCGGACGCGCCCGGCGTGATCGGCAACAACGCGACCTGCGAGGGCGGCGTTGTTGCAGGGTTAACGATTCCGCCGTTATCTCCGTAGACGAGGCCATCCTGGCCAAGCGCGAACTCGAAAGCTGTACCGCCCAATCCACTCAGCCCCGTGGAATCGACCAGCGTCAGACCGTTGGCGTCCACCGTATATCGATTCAGATATTCATCAGCCGTGTTTGACGACTCTGAATAGAGGTGAGTCGCGTCGCCAAACACCACACCCTCCCCTCCTCCCGAATTTGGCCGGAATGCGCCCGTGTTCCCGGAGATGTCGAAGATGCCTGCTCCAGAGTAGTTGAAGTTGATCGCAAGTGTGGTGTCACTCCCAGGTTGGACTGCCAGGCCGGATGCCGCCTGGCTGCCCTGGCCAGGCACGGAAAGAGGATAGCTTCCCGTGATGCTTTGATTCAGGAGATTGAATTGGCCCAGGGTGTTATTTCCGCTGAATCCGATATACAAAAACTTCCCGTCACCAGTTTCCGTCATCACATTCGGCCCATTGCCCAGCACCATCGGCGTGCCGACGGTCCCGCTCAGCGGATCTATCTGAACCAGGCTATTCGCCGCAATATTCGTCGCCGAGGAAGGAATGGTCGCATAGAGCTTTCTCGTAAACGGTTCGTACAGCACATCAGCCGCCGGTACGTTCATTGATTGATAAATGCTCACGACAAGAGCAGACGACTCTCCACCTCCCGGCGAAGGTGTTGATACGGTCACTTGCCCCCAACCCAGCGTTGCCAGGTAGCTGGATGGCACCGATGAAGTCAATTGCGTGCCGCTCAGATACGTAGTCGGCAGCGCATTGCCATTCCATGAAACCGTTGAGAAAGAGCTAAACCCGATCCCATTGATCGTAAGCGTTATCGCATTTGATCCCGCGAGAATAAATGCGGGTGAGATAGACGTCATAACCGGAGTGGCAGCAACGGCGGCTCCACTCACCATGGTCGTTGCGGTGGCAATGTTGTTCGATTGGACCGGATCGTACGTGCTCGACGAAACGACCGCTGTGCTTTCGATAGAACCGGGATTCAGGACAGTTGCGGTTACTTGGACGGTTGCCGACGTTCCGCTGGCCAGGGTACCCAAGCTGCAAATCACTTCGCTGGTCCCGCTGCAACTGCCCATCGAGGCCGTTGCGCCTTGGTAAACGACCGCGTCCGCGAGCGTGGTACTCACGCTGACTTCCGCTGCCGAGACGGGGCCTCTATTCGTCACCATGATCGAGTACGTTATTGAACTCCCGGTCGACGCCGTGGCTGGTCCCTGGATCCCAACCGAAAGATCGGCAGGAGATTGCGATACGTCTTTGACCACAGGAGATTGCAGCATGAAGATCTGGTTAGCAGTGTTGAATGCGAGACCATTTTGCCCCCAGCGAACAAGATTGACGGCCCCTAAATTAGGTCCGCTTACGCTTGTGCCGACAAGAACAATTGCACCTACCTGTTTGAGGGTTGTCTCATCGAACGCGAGGATTTGATTGGTGTCCTCGGGCGTAAGAGCATTTTGCGGCAGGATCCAGGCACGTCCCAGTGTCGAATCAGAAACGATCGGTCCGGCGGCGAGGTGGGTACCGCTCGTATAAAACTGTCCGACCGGTGCGCCGGTGGTTGCATTGAGTACCGCCCCATCGTTGAAGTACACATTTCCGGCATCGTACTGGATCGATGAATATGCAAAGTACGGTCCCGTAAATGTGCTGGTACTGGTGAAGCCGGTGCTGTCGAGGCTCAGTTTTGTTAAACCGCGCGTTGTTGAATACAAGGTTCCGGCAGATGGCCCAAAGCTGAGCGACCCTGGGTTTTGATTGAAGTAGCCGCCCAGTGCGGCCGTTTTCTGCCGAGCAACGCCCGAATCATAGACGACTACGTCTGCATTGCTTTCGAGGACGGCGACGGAATTGGGCTCGCCCGGTAGCGCAGCCACGCTCGATGCAGTGATCGGATAGCTATACGTTTGATTGAAGTCATACTCACCGAGGGGAAATTCAAGACTAGGCGTCGCTCCTGTCAGGTCGATTTGCTTGACGGCGGCCGCTCCATCGAGGGATACGTAAAGGACAGTGCCGCTATCCGAGATGCACAGCTTGTCGGGTTCGCTGCCCACGGGAATTGTTCGCGCAATCGCGCCGGTAGTGGGATTGATCGCAACGACGCTGTTGGCTAGACCTGGACCAGCATAGCCGGGAACGGAGGCGTACAACATACCGTCTTTCGCGTTGTAAGCCAGCATATTTGAAGGCAGCGACAGGTAGGTCGGAAATGCTTGCGGCTGCGAAATCGCACCTGCATTCTCCGGACTGGAGACTGTAATCGCGGCGATTGTCGGCAGACTAACGTCGGCAGCAGGAAGCGTCGCATTGAGCGTCGGAACTCCGTAGTTCGATACAACCAGCTGAGTGGCTAGCGGAATCCCATTCCAGTTGACGATGGAGTCCGGCAGGAAGGCTGCACCGGTCACTTGAAGCGTCAGATTGGGGCTTCCGATCGGGGCCGATACGGGGGACAGAGCACCGATGATGGGTATCGCGACAACATTGAAGACATACGGAGCCGACTGCGTTGAAACCACTTCGGGATTCGTAACCACTAGATCGAGTTTCCCGGCCTGAGCCAGATAAGAAGACGGAATTGCTGTCGAGATCGATGTCGAGGTTTGGCTGATGATCGCAAGCGCGCTGCTGTTAATGGTCAAGGTAGCATTGGCGGCAAAGTTGCTTCCGTAAATCGTCACCGGCAGTGGTGTGTTTCCGTTTGCGCCGACCAGCGCACTGGATGGCGTCACCGAGGAGATAATGGGCGTGACGGGGACAATCGACAACTGAACCGACGAGCTCGTGTTCCCGCCGGGCGCAGGATTGATGACCGCAAGCAAACCAACTCCTGCTGTTTGCGTGTCGCTGGCCGTCAAACCTACCTGCAAGCTCGTACTGGAAATGAACGTTGTAGGCCGCTGAGATCCGTTCCAGGTGCCAACCGACGCCGCATCGAATCCGCTCCCCGATAGATTGATCGTTGGAGCGGAACCTTGTGAGACCGTTGCCGGAGAGATCGAAATCAGTTGAGCTACGGGATTCGCAACTATGACGGCGATTTGGGCAGACGAGCCTCCGCCCGGAGTCGGATTCACAGCGCTCAAAGAAAGGGTTCCGGCCGTCGCAAGGTCGGCGGCGGACAGAGCCACGCTGACCTGCGTCGAGCTGGTGAAGGTCGTCGGTCGCGCACTCCCATTCACATTGATCACGGTCGTCGACACATAATTTGTGCCCGTTACCGTGACTTTCGGGTTCGTTGCGCCAACCTGTTCGGTCGTCGGAGACACCGACGCTATCGTTGGCGACGGATTGTCGACCGTCACTACCGCAACACTGGACGTGCCTCCGCCCGGGGACGGATTCACAGCCGTCAGTGAAAGTGTTGCGGCGGTTGCAACGTCTGCCGTCGAAAGAGTGACGCTCAGATGCGTCGAGCTGCTCAGGGTCGTCGGTCGTGCACTCCCATTCACGTTGATCACGGTAGTCGAGAGAAAGCCCGTACCTGTCACAGTGACCGCAGAACTCGACGTCCCCACCACTTCCGTCGTTGGAGAAACCGACGCTATGGTCGGCGAAGTATTGTCGATCGTCACTACGGCCGCCGCGGATATACCTCCGCCCGGAGTCGGATTCACAGCGGTCGAAGAAAGGGTTCCGGCCGTCGCAAGGTCGGCAGCGGACAGAGCCGCGCTGACCTGCGCCGAGTTGCTGAACGTCGTCGGTCGTGCACTCCCATTCACATCGATCACGGTAGTCGACAGAAAACCCGTGCCCGTCAACGTGACGGCGGCGCCCGTGCCCCCAACGACTTCCGTGGCCGGAGTCAGCGAAGTTATCGTCGGCGAAGGATTATTGACGACGAGATCAGCCGGCGTCGCAGAACTCGTTGTCGCTCCATTGCTCACAATCACGGTCAAATTCCCGCCACTGGTCAACTGGGTTGCCGGCACGGTCGCCGTCAGCTGCGTGCTGCTGACATAGGTCGTTGTCTCAGCTACGCTGCTCACCTCAACCACGCTGCCACTGATGAATCCTGAACCTGTGACGGTGATCGTCTGCGCAGCTGATCCGGCGGCGAAACTACTCGGACTAACAGATGAAATCGCAGGAGTCGGGGTAGTATTGACACCGCCGCTCGATCCCGAGCCGCACCCAATAAGAAGTAAAGACACACTAAAGCAGAGGCTCAAAGCGAAAATATGAGTGCATTTCATTTCGGAGGAGTATATATCGAGGACTTTGAAAAACACCTCAATCTTTAACAATAGTTTTTCCCCCGACACGTCAGTTGTCCCTCAGGCACTTCCGGACGATTCAGTGTGAGCAGAAATAACTCACCTAGCGGCGCATCTAAACGCGATCGAAGATAGCGCTCAACAAACAAACCGGCTGAATTGACTCAACCTTGCTTTCCTAGACTTCTCCTTTGCACTCGAGCGGCGGCCCATACATTTCGGCAACTTCGAATCGATGGACTGTTCCTTGTCCGAGTTCGATTGGCGCCAAAATTGCCGAGCCACTCAGCCACGGGGTGATTAGTTCTGATATGTCGGCGAGTGTCCACTGATGCCGCCGGATAACCGTTTTCCACTGCTGATTGCTGAATATACTTTGCCGACGGACATTGTAAGGTCCTGAATGTGTTCCGTCCCTGTCTTAGTTCCGTCTAGGTACTCAACCAGCGGCTAATGCGGCACCGGATTAACTTAATAATTGCATCATAAAGGTTATAGATACAAAGAGATGCGCAACTTACATATGACCGATATATAGGTGATCTGTAGTCTCTCATACCCGATTTGCTCGAATATATCTACTCTTGCAAACGCACTTTCGAACCGCATGCAAAGTGGGGTTTTGAGAACTTTAATTTCGAGACACGCCTTCGGCGCGGATGATGTGTTTGCACCGGCGGCATAGCGTCGCACCAGGTGGCGGCATAACGTTGCAGCAGGTGCGGGATTGATTGCAGCCAGCATAATCCAGTGAGGGGCGCGAACGCCCCTCGTTGGGTTGTAGGCCTCAATACATAGCCGGTGAATCAGATTTGGGTATCAACGAATCCTCTATCCGATGAAATGCTTCCGTTTCGCCTCTTACACTTAACGTTGAGGGGACCAGTCTCCATCTATATGAACGCGAGTCATGAGATCGGTTACTCGTGCCTGTCGGGCCGACGACCATTTAGCGTAATGTTTCTTAATTACCTCGACAGAATCACCCAAAATGTCGGCTACTTCCTCGAAGCTTGCTCCCGCACCCAACAGTTCGGTGGCCAAGGTATGACGAAAACGATGCGCGTGCGCCTTCTTGACTCCAGAGTTCTTGAACACCGCACTGACGCATTCGCCTATGACGCTCACGATCGATTTCACCTTGGCATGACCCGACCAGAAATAATATGGACATCCCGGCATCGCCTTCCGCGGAATGGGCACCGCATCGAGTGCTTCCTTCATCTGGCCTGGAATCGGAAGAAAAACAGGCTTATTGTTTTTCGCCGCACGGAGAAAGATGACCCAGTGTCCGTTCTCCATAGTGATGCGGTCGCGGCGCAATAGCGCTACGTCTCCAATACGAAGGGCGGTATAGCGCAGGACCATGATGATGGCTTTGGCACGCGTCCGCTCGTATTGGCTGCGGCCAAACGTCTGGGTCGCAGCAATAATCCGACCGACTTCCATGACCGAGTACGGTTCCACATCATTAGGCGAGGTGATCGTCGGCCCTTTTATTTTCTGCGCAATGTTTTCCGTGCAGAGATTTCGAGCCATGCAGTAAGACCAGAATTGGCGCAGGGTCTCAAGTTCTTTCATGCTCGTTATAGGGGCTATTTCCCTGTTAGCGCGAAAGCGGTCGAGATCGCTTACCATCATGTCAGCTACACACCAAATGTTGTTGCTTTTCGCGAACGCTGCGAGACGTTTTAGCGAATTGCGGTACTTACGAATCGTGGGCTCCTTGACTCCGTTCGTCGCACAGTTGCTAAGGAACGCAATTACTGAGTTTGCCACCAAAGCTGGGTCGTCCGCTCTCCCTTGGTGCCCGTTGTGTTCCGGACTGGGGCTCGGTGAGGACGACGTCCGCGACTCAAGAGTGACGGGGATCTCCGGAGTAATGTCGTCGTTAACTTGATCGGGCTCCTTGATGGTGCGCGAACATATCTCGATTAAGTTGCCCATCCTTGCATTAGCTATCCTCGCATCCCTAGTATTAAGTGATTTGCGGAGAATCCGCTCGCTATAGAGGTATCCGTCTCCCCAGATCGGGCACTGGCAGCCAAAATGCCGGCGGCCCCGCGTACCGTACTTGCAGTCCTTCGAATGCCGTCGATACACGGTAAAAGTGATATCTAAGACGCCCAGTTCTGTTGTCATTAGTGTTGCCTTGCTGCCGGTGTAAACTTATGGGCCGACGGTCCCATTCTCGTGGTGTGTCAGAAGCGATGAGCAATTGTTTGGATTCAGATGGATAGACCGGCTCACTAATTGCGGCCACTATCGCGTTACGCGGGCGTTCAGTGAGCACGGCCCGCGCCGCAATTGTGCGGGAGAGGTCGCCAATGCGCAGGGTTCACAAGGACCTCGATGGGTTTTGGCAACTAGAGAATTCGTTGAGTTGCTCGAGGATAATTCTCAGTCCGACGTTAGCCAGAATTGGTGAGCAATTGGCGGCTCATAGCTGACGGGACCGCTCGGAACGCTCGTCGGAGAAGAGACACGGCTGCATGCTACGCAACCCTCATGGTCTGAGCCGAGTGCCTGAATTACTTTTTGCGTTTTTGAATGCGGGTCCTAAGCTTTTGCGCAGTGATAAGGGCCTCGCGGGCCCATTTCTCATCTGACTCGATTACGGATAGTTTGCAAGCAGTGGCGTTCGCATTTTGAGACGTACGACGATTGTGTATCGTGCTTTTGTTCTTCTCCTTATTCTCCAGGCGTTGATGGACACGCACGAGGATCGATTCCGGGATACTTAGGCTGACATAGCGCCGCGTGGCTTTTGCTCGGGCCACTGACTCGAAGCACAAGACGCCGGGCTCATCGCGGAATAACTTCCGTATAGTGCTTTCATCTTTACCCCACAGCTTAGCGATTGCCTTCGGTGACCAATGATGTTCTAGGGCCCTCCCGACTACACCTGGCTGATCGGCCTCGAGTCGAGGTCGGTCACAGCCGGGCGCATGCGGAGGGGTTGTAATCATGGAGGCACACCATCAATTGGTGTTGTAGCTGCGTTTGAGGTATATGCAGGAAGGCCCAACGGGTGAAAATGCGTCGTCAAGCCCGCTAGCCCGTATCAAAGGACCAATATGTTGAATCGATCATTCGATGTCGGATTTCACGAGTACTAGTTCCTGCGGCGAGCTGCCCTCGCCCTACGTTGGGCGCGGTATTCTTCGTCGTAACGCAGCTTGATCGTTGCGAATTGAACCCACTGAATATTGGCGAGGGTAGAATCTTTGCCGGGGAATGGGTGGCGCTCACGGTAATAGTGGGCGAAGGAACTCCGAATGGAGGTCACCGTGATGTGCTTCTTGACGAAACGTTGTGAGAGGTTGTTGACATATTGACATAGCCGGGTCGCCGTCAGAGGCTGCCGAGCCTTGCTAAAGAAGAGGCTTCTAGTATCCTCGTTTTCGGGAATCAACAGTGGCCGGTACTCGTTGAGCCAAAGTTCAAGCAAAGGAACGACATGCCGCAAAACGAGACCGCGAAACAATTGTCCTTCTTTCGACTCGTAGCGAAACTGCCAGAATTGAGCCCCGCGATCAGCGCGATGCAATTCCTCTGCCCATGCAGGAAGCGTGAACGGCGGCCCGTCTTCCGGGATAGGGCCCTTGAAGACGTTGACGCCGATTACAGCCTTTCTGACGAAGCATGGCGGGTACTGCGCCAGGATTAAAAAACTAAGCAGCAGTTCCGCCATAATTCGCCAGCCCAGAGCGGCGGGAGACGGATTTCGAAGCGCCTTCCGTTCATCGCGGATGCGCCCGGGAATCTTCGCCAGTTCTAGGAACGCGATATGGCGTTGCCTTCTCCGTTCTTTGATGGCACTCTCCGGCTCTTTACGCAGTTTGCGATATATTCCATGAATCCAGCTGAAGTCGTAGTCTGCGAAATCCGGACAAGTTTCAAGTGCCGTAAACATCCTCGATAGCCTGCCTACGATAGTTGTCCGTTTGCACTTCTTTTCCTTGTGGAGCCAAAAGGCAAACTCCTTTACCAGCGGTTCAGTCAATAGAGGCTGTAAAGCTTCAACGTTTAGTCCCCGAACCCGGTATGCATATCCGCAGAATTCTTGGAAATGGTCAATGATCTCGCCTTGCGTTCCCGGTGAGATTCCTGCTAGAGCGCACTTCGAACTAACAACTCGGGTGATTGCGGCACGAAGTGGTTCCGGCATGTCCTTCATCGGAAGTCGATCTCCTCGGAGCTGTAGCACTGTAAGGTCCAGCTGAGGCAGGTGGCTTTGGATGCCGGCCTTTCGAATGGCGGCGAGGAAGGCCCACCTGGCCTGGCGGATGTAAGCGTGACCCCCGCCTGCGTCGAGAGCAGCGCTGGCCCACTCGTCAAGATCGGTCAATGCGAACCTGCATGGGTAAAGCTTGCGCTTGATAGCGTTCTTTACGACAGCGGTTCCTGCACGATAGGCAGGGCGGAGAGCGGTAAGGACGGGCGCCCACGCGTCAAGAAGGGCAAAACTCTCAGGTGAAGAGCCAGAACCTCGGGCATAACGCAGTACTGTATTGCGACTGGCTTTTATTTTCGCTTTAGTTTGGCTGGTGAGTCCGCTCTTCGATAAATACTCAACCAACGCGGATTCGCCTTCCACTGCTGCGCTAACCGTCAAGCGCCCTGGCGCAGTCGGTAAGCTCTTCGCTATGTGGTTTACGGCAGTAGCGAAGTCGGTGAATCGCTTTCTTATCTGCTTCTCGGTTTTGGTTGGATCCAGCGACAAGTCATACAGCATTGCATTGATGACGAGTCGCATACTCTGGTTGTCCGCAATAGGGCATTCGTTCTCTTCGATCGGCCGGGAAATGTCCAGCAAGGCAGTCATTAGTTTCTCCTTGAGTTATGGGTGGAGGGGTTACCGGATCCGTACGCTCCGAATCCGGCAGTGGTCGTTTGCTTGGTACGGAGTTGCTTACTGCAGTTGCAACGCATCTAGCTCATCTTCCATGTCTCCGACCGCGTTAGAAGAGTTGAAGCCCGAGACGTAGTGCCGCACCGTGGTGCTGTACGGATCCAGGTGCCATAAGCACATGGCAACATCCTCCAGGGTGGCTCCAGTCGCGAGCATGTGGGCGGTCACTATATCGCGGAAGAGCTTGACGGTGAGGCGCTTGCCGGTGTAACGCACGCTTATGCGTGTTACCAGATCCAGCAGGCTTTTCTGAGTCAGAGGTTTGCCATTCCTCGCGAGAAAGAGGGAGAGATGGTTCTCGGTTTTGCTTATGAGGATAGGACGATAGCGCTCGACATATTCCCGAAAGAGCGATATCGCTTCGCGTGGGAACAGTTCCCAGACTTCGTGATTGCCCTTGGTCTCGGACTCCACCCAATCGCACACCAGGAACTTCGTGAGAGGATCCTTGTCGCGCAGTTCCTTTGCCCAAGAGGGAAGCTTTATCTGCGAAATAAGCTCATCGGTGACTTCAGTTTCGAATATGTTAAGAGATTTGGTTGGGTGTACTTTGCATTCCCGAATATTCCGCGATCGGTGAGGCGCTGCTAGGCTTGTGATGAACACGAGCGAATCATGGATGCACCAACCTGCCTCAACCTCGGATATCTCATTTGGTGTCCGAAGGAGAGCGAGCAATTGCTGCACTACGTCTTTAACCGATTGGTAATCGGGGATACCATTAAGCTTGCGTGCTTGCACGCGGGCGATACTTTCCTTTCGCAGTTTCCTTAGTTTTGCGCGAAACCACAGGTAGTTGTTGTCATCCGCAGTTGCGAGTTTCGGATAGGTCCGGGCGAGAAAGTGAATGCCGCTCAATTTGGCGATTACACTGCTCGACTTGCAGCGGTCACCTTCTTGGAGCCAGTCAACGAAGCCAGAGACTATGTTTTCGGACACAAGGTCTTGAAGAGTAACAACCGTAATGCCAAGAACGACGAAAGCGTAACTGTAGAGTTCGACGAAATATCGGATCAAACTGGCGGCAGTGACAGGACGGATCATGAGGGCCGCGTCGCGATCGTCGAGATCCTCGTCGGAGGACTTCCAAATCACAGCTTCAAGGATCTCATTGCGCAAGGGTTCGGGAAGATCCTTCAGCTTCAGTCGGAATTTGGGCGGATTTCTGCTGGCTAGCTTGAAGTTGGGGAACAACGGTTGTAGCCCGGCGCGCCTCAACGTCGTCCGAAAATGGCATTCCTCGCACACGACGGTTAGCAGTGAGCGACCGTGTTCAAGCATCTGTCGCTTCCAGGTTTTAATTGAGCCCACGGTCAGGTCGCTCGGCGTTAGACCATCACTAGTAAAAAACTCAACGAGCCCAACGCAGCCACTTGCGTGCCCGCGCAGAGCCTCTCGGACAGGCACCCACGACCTTCGGACCATATACTTCTGCGAGCCCCAGTCGCCGAGTTCGTGAGCTAGATCGAGCAGCTTGCGCAGATTGCACACATATTGCATCGCCGACTGATGAATGAGACCGATGCTCTCGATGTATTCGATTAAGGGTGTCTCGATATCGTCTAGGTCGTCGAGGTAAATGCAGTCGGTCGTTTTGTCGAAAAGAGCTGAGAGATATTTACAGGTGGTACGTAGAGAGCTGAGGAGTCGTTTCACGGCCCGTGACTGCGTGGCCGCGGACGCGAACTTGGCCTCGATGGCCAGGAGGCCGTCTGCGACCGTTCTAATGGGTGGAGGGGTACCCTCGTGGAGGGAAGTGGTGACGGTAGTACTGCGATCGTTCAATTATTAGCCTCAGTGAAATTGAGAGTTGGGGCAGTCGGTTGCGGTGAATCATTTGGCGATACCTAATGACGCCCGACGGCTACGGGACGCGATTACACAACGACTTGTCGATGGATTTAGCGAAACCTCGGCTCTGCGCTTCGGATTGGATAAACGGAGGACAGCGATCGCCGACGGCCGGCATCTGGAGGACTATGGTTGGATCAGTTGCCGAGAAGAGGATTCGCCGGTGAGGATTTACGGACGCCTCCCGCACGGTTAGGGGCCGATCTCAGCTCTCAACAACGTGCCAGATGCCATGGAATTCGAATCCGCAAGTAGGGCGGGGAAGTAGGAACGCTCAATATGGTGCGGCGAAGTTGGAGTGCCATATCACGTTGGACAGCAGGATGGTCTATTGCTGTGTGAGTAGCCTAAGCAGGAATAAGATCGCCGCATCGTGCAAGAGCAATAAGGATCCTTGCGAACAGATGCATCAATCCGGCGTGGGGGCGCCGTCGCGATCATCGAGGGCTTAGTATGCGGACTACCAACGCACAACTACAAAAACTGCTTGCGAAGAGGTTCGGGAAGGGTTTTCAGCTTTAGCCGGCACTTTGGCGGATGTTTGCTGGTCAGCTTGGAGTTGGGGAACAACTGGTGCAGCCCGGCGCGCTTCAACGTCGTCCGGATATGGCATCCCGCCAACAGGACCGTATGCAGTGGCCTACCGCGTTCAAGCAACTGTTGCCGCCGGGCTTCGATAAAGTGCTCGGTCAGGTCGCTCGGGGTCAGGCCATTAGGATTGGACAGGTCCTCGTGGATGCAGGCTGGTACAGCAGTGCCGGGAACTATAAAGTTGTAGCTCCGTGGAAAGTGGGAGTAATGGCAGTCGGTTTCGGTGATATCGTTTGGCGGTACCTCGAGCGTCCGACGGCTATGGGAGCCGGCGTCTCGCAGACGAATGGCCGGATGTCGTGAAAATCAAAAGAAAAGCATTGTCTGTTGATCTGCAGCATACGCGCGCGCAAGCGCCACTAGATTGGCTATGGTGCGGGAGATGCCAGCTTTACCCTCGTCGTCCAGGTCTGGTTCGACGCAATCTGCGACCGTATAGCCGTTAAGGCACACTAACTCAGAAAGCCGGATACTCCGCAACGGCCGGTTATTGAAATAGGCGGAGACATAACTAGCGCCCACATGCAGCGACTCCTTGTCGAGTGCGGAGCTAAACGAATCTGCCCTTGATTGGTAATGTGCAGCCCAATGAAGTAAATCACTAAGGCTCGGTTCACCGTAACTCGCTGAAAAGTTTGCAGTTAGTTCCATGTTTCCTCCTCTTGCGTTAGGTTGTATTAAAAATGTCATCACTAAAGCCGCCCAAAAGCGTTCCGGTCAGGCCCATGGTCTTCTTGCAGGCCTTCGTAATCGAGCCAAGCGCGTTGCCCTGCGCGGTGTCGCCGCCAAGCTGATGAAGCTCATCCGCGATCCCGTAATCGAACCACTTATTCAAATACCTGCTGATGAACTCTATCGGCGCCATGCGCTGCATCCTTTTGATGTCCGCTGACCACAGGGGGGAGAAGATCCGCGTTCCCTTGTTGGGGCGCTCGGTCATTTCAGAGATGCGCTTCTTGCCGAAGTCGGCCGTGAAGTAATAGCCTCCGTCCTGGCCCGGGTTCTCCACCGGAGTGTAGGTCTCGGGGTTGAGAGGATAACCCATCTTCGTTCCGGTCTCGCCGGTGACGTAGCTGTGTTTCCAGAAGTAGCCGAGCTTGCCCTTATCCTTGCCCATCACGAAGAACACGGGATAGGGATGAGCCTTGAGCCAGGCGGCGCGCTTGGTCTGGCGAAGAAGACTGAGGGAAAACTGCTCTCGACTCCGCTTGGCCTTACCGTCGACCATCTTGACTTCAACGACGCCGTGAGCCTTGCTCGGATCTCCGCCGTTGCGCATATCCTCGATGAGATAGACGCGGCAGTTCGGTATTGTGAGAAATGCTTCGCGCCCCCACTTGAGTACCAAATGCGGGGGGCACATGATGAGCGAAGTGTATGGCCGACCCGCAGCGTGAACGTAGGTCGCGGCCAAACTCATTAGAGTTTTGCCAGTTCCGCATTCTCCAACCACCTTAGCGGAGTCATTTTTGCAGAGGAAATTACTGAGGCCCTGGATCGCCAGCTTTTGCGCCGGCAACGGCTCGCGAAGGATGTCGTCCATGAGAGGCGACAGCGGATCGTTAGCGCCCTGGAGAGGCGGAAACGAAGAGAGGATCTGGTCCCCCAGGAGGGAAGCGTTCTCCCGCATATAGTCGTAGATTGATGTCATTTTGGAAACCCTCCGAGGGTTTGCCGTTGGGCTCTTGGACCTCCTTTGGACCAGAGCGACCGAGGCGCCGTCAGGCGCAAGCCTGTAGCTCGGGGGGCTCTGACGTCGGGGTGATTCCCATGATGGCATCCCACATGGGGATTTTGGAGAAGCTACTGAGGAGGTTTGTTTCAGGGAATGGAAACCAACGTGTTCGGAGTTGCGGTTCGAAAATTTCGATACTTAACTCAAGTCCAAGCAGCCAAAGACAACGAAAATCTTACTCGAAACTATGGAATAACCGTCAATCGTTGTCAAGCGAAATTGTTGATTAAGTCACTTTTTATCAATGAATTACAAGCGATCTGATGCGGCGTTTTGAGAAGTAGGTAATGCGCGATCGCGCGTTATGGCCCCCCTTTCGCACTATGGGCCCTCTACGGTGCCCGGCACGATGTCTTCTTCCCGGGACCGATCCTTCGGCATGCAGCACTTGCCGACACCTGGATCTGATTTGATCGCGACATTGTATAAAACCCGACCAGCCTCGTTATTGGTGGATTCAATCCTGTCAAACCTTGGGTCCCTGATGCCCTGAGATTCGCAACATATGTTTGCGTGGATGATTGAGTCGGATAGGCCTCGTAATGCGGAGGATCGGAGAGCCAACGTGAAGGACGCTACAGTGATGCTTCTCCTCATAGATCCATAAGCGGGAGCATGTGATGGTTCCGCGCTGGTCGCATCCAATTTCGCCAATTGGTGATCCACATCCGCCTGCTCGAGCGTGGCACCGTACGCGCCAAGACTCCCTTCAAGCTGAAGCGCGCGTGCCCAGATTACTGGCACAGCTGCTATAAACGATGAACGAAAACCCGCACATATTACCCACGACAATGTAATTTGTCGGGTGTAAACTCCGGAGATGGCAATTGCACTCGCTGTAGCTTGGATCGCAATGTGGCGTAAGTATTTGGGCGCTATGTGGCGTAAGCCGCGCCAAGACTGAATTCAGCCTTGTCCAATAACCAGACTGTCCCTCGCTGCGGTGACGATCTCTTTGGAGACGATGTCAGCCTGATTGACCTTCAGAACTCGCTGGACCTGGGTGAGAAGGCGGGTGAGTAGCCGGAAGTTCCCGCCACTCATGCGGATCAGAGCAGCAATCACGTCCGGGGCGAGAACCGCGTCGGGCAGTGTCACACCGGCCGGCAACCACCGTTCGCCTAGAAGTTTCGTCATCTGCGCTTCGTCCAACGGACGGTACTCATGGACGAACCCAATTCGCGAGTAGAACTGAGGGAAGCGAGCGACCCTCTTCTCGATACCAGGCATTCCGATTAGCACCATTCCTATCCCTCCATCATCAAAGATCGACCTGATCGCTTCAAGGCTATTCATGTGCAACCGATCGGCTTCATCCACCAGGATCAGCGTCGTTGGGTCGGGGACAGCTCTTTTGAGCGCTTGAAAATGTTCGAAGGTTTGGAAGTAGGTTGGATCGACCGCAGGTCGATCGCAGGGTGAGCAGCCTGGCTTGTTCACGATCTCTGCGCGCCTCGCTTGATCCGTTATGCGAATTGCATCAAGAGTGTCGGTCGCCTCCTTCTGGATGGGACGAAGAGCCACCTCCTTCAGCCTCTCACGGGTGGTTCGAATCTCGAACTGAACTCTTGCCGGCGTGTTCACCACTTCCGTGGTGTAGAGCACGGTATCGATCGGTAGCTGGTCACGGGACTCTGCGGGTTCGCGATGGACTTTATGGATCATCTCCGCACGGCTATATCTCAAGGCCGACAGCGTCTTGCCGATTCCGGGAGCTCCGTAGCAGAGCCCGATATAACGGAACTCACGGCAGGCGTCACAAAACTCCACGAAGCGGTGATACTCGACCGTCTCCACAAAAGCTAAATCACTCGTTGCGGTATCGCTTGATGCGGACCGTGGAGCTGGCGGAGACTGGAACGGGTTCATGGGTTTCCTCCTGGGCAGGCCCTTGTTTCAGTTGCAGAAGAGTGTCGACCATCTTCTGGCGGTCGTGGAGGATCGACCGCAGTTCCTTTCGGCGTTGATTGCGGACGCGAATGACATCTCGCAGTGGGATGGTCTCGCCAGCCAATTCAGCGGAGATTGCTCTGCATAGGAATCTATCCTTATAGAACACGCGAATTTCTCCCATATCCCTTGGGTCGAAGCGGATGGTTGCGTCCTCTCCAACATAAGCAGCCAATGTGAGAGACAGATAGCGCAGTCCCTGGAAGTGGATCCCATCTCTGCGAATCTTCCTGGCACGGACCTCGTGCATGAGTAGGAGATCAAGCTGCTCAAGTGATTCCGGCATGCGGGGCAGAAATGCTTCTTCTTCCCAGCGCTCCGACGGCGGAAGCCGTCCGTCAGTGTTCGATCGCCGATGGTAAATCTCCAGGAGGAAGTGACGGAACCGTTCGTCAAACTGGTCCAGGGACAGGCTCGGGGCACGTTTCTTATGGCGGATATAGCCATCGAGATCACAGAGAAACATCTCGTTGACGGTCCGGAAGAACCGCTCGATGCGGCCGCGGCCCTGGGGCTTACCCGGTATCGAAAACACTAACCGTATCTTGAGGTCAGCGGCCACTTGTTGAAGGTGCTTGGAGGTAAAGTCGGCGCCGTTGTCTGTGTAGAGGATGTCGGGCACGCCACAGATCTGCCAATGTGGATGCCCTTTACGCCATATCCCCTGCCGCAAAGCAAGCGAGGTTCTGATGGAAGAAGGCGCGTCAAATCCGAGATAATAGCCGGCGATCGCCGGCTGTAATCGTCGATCACAATCGTTAGCCATGGCCGTGCCGTCGATCCATCCTCTTTGAGTAACTTGATATCGAGTTATGCGTGATCTGCCTGCCAGATTGAGTTTGGCTTGCTGGCTTCCCGTCGATGGATCAGATCAAAGCTCTCGCCGTATGATTTGGCTCCCTGGTGAGCCAGGGTGCGAAGGCTCGGTGGCACCTCTCGAACGATGTCGTACACGGTCCAGTAACTTGGAACGGTGTCTCCGATGGCCTCCGCATATTCCTTGATCTGGCGGTGAACGGAAGTAATCGGGACCGGATGGCTCTCGAGCGCAAGACCTTCGATCGCCCTCTTCATCGGCTCAGACACCACTTTCCGAGCGCCATGATCAATTCGGGTCTTGCGGGCCAAGGATGCCAAACCGGCAGTGCGGTACAGTGCCACCCAACGTTGAGCCGTTCGGAATGCCAATCCCGCCTCTTCCGCTACCAATCGGAGAGGCCTGTTCTCTTCCAGGTGTGGTTGTAACCAACGAAAGCGCTGCATCGCAATCTCTCGGTCTTCCTCCGACAACGCCAAGAGTTCTTGCATGACCTGAGCTTACGCCATAAAGCGCTCAAAGATTTACGCCAAATAGCGATCAAAGCGACATCTCCAGGCCAGCCCGTTCGGCGGCGTGCCTGCAGGCCAGCCATACGACCTTGGTGTTGATGGGACGGTTCGCGGTGCGCCCGCATCCACCGGGAAACAGCCATGTCGACGGCTTGTGCTTGAGGCCGCGCCAGTAGCTGCGCAGCGCGTCCAGCAAAGCCGGACTGAGCATCACGTCGCGGTACTTACGGCCCTTGCCGCCCTGAATATGGATGACCATCCGCTGGCTGTCGATGTCGCTGAGCTTCAGATGGGCCACCTCTGCCCGGCGGGCGCCGGTGGCATAGAGCGTCATCAGCAGCATGCGATAGACGGGTGTCTGGGCTGCCTCGATCAGCTGGGCCACCTCTTCATGGCTGAGCACCTGCGGCAGGTGCAGCACCTTCTTCGGATAGGGCGTCTCGGCGGTGCTCCAGGTCTGCTTCAACACCTGCGTGTAAAAGAAGCGCAGAGCACCCAGGCGCTGCGACACCGTGTTCTGCGCCAGCTTCCACTCGCGGAACATGGCTGCCTGATACTGACGAATGTGCTCCGGCCCTAACTGGTCCGGCGGACGATGAAAGTGCCGGGCAAAGTGCTCGACCGTGCGGATGTAGCTGCGAATGGTTCCTGGCGCGTAGTTGCGACGCTCCAACTCCTCCAGCATGATCTGACGTAAATGGGTCACAGAGAATCTCCTTCTCTGCGACCCACGCTAAATCAGCGCCACAACCCTCCGCTCAGACACACGCGAACGCGTCCGCCGCGCAGCGGCTTCGTTCAAGTCGGGTTTTGTCTAAGTTGGCCAGACCAGCCTACCAACGTCTTTGCCGGCGACACCGTTGATTGGGTTTTCGACGGCGGTCACGTCGCCAGTCGGTTCATCAGCGTCAAGCCGAAGGTGGCAAACACCACCACGGATGAAACCGGCATCTCGAACGCGATCATCGACCCAACGCTTTATGAGCGGAACCGTTCATCGGTGACGTATGCCCGCTTCCTGCTGGTCGAAGGGACACTGCAAAACGTCGATAAGGTCATCCACATCCGAGCCGGGCATATCGAAGAACTGAACGTCACAGCTGCTCCAACTCAGTCCCACGACTTCCACTAATCAGCGAGCACATGACATCGCCGGGTAACTCCCAGCCACCGAACGATTGGTGGTTGGAGAATGCCTGCCGCATCGCGGCTTTCCGATTACGACAGGCAAGATACCTCAGCTCAAACACTGTTCCGCTCCGAGAGAAGGATGCGAGACAGCGTTGAATTTGTTCGCGTCATCTGGGACGAAATCGACCGATCACTCCGTGAAGAGGGCTCGAAACGGCGCAGTTTGCCTGTTCTCGAACCCATGCTGGGGCTTTGATGACAGTTACTTGTGGCAGGGCAGTTGTTTTGGCCATTCACATCTTAAGATCCCGCCTAGTTGGCACAATCACCGGGTTTGCTATGCTCTGGACATGCGTGAACTGAAAAGAGGTCGGGTGCCTCAGGCGGCCGTACCCAAGCATCCGGGCGAAGGCACTCCTGGCGGCGGAGCACGCCCACCAAATCTAGAAACGAAATACATGGCCGCGAGAATGTTGGATGCGAAAGCGAACCGGGGTGCGCCGGACGCACATTTCTTATCGGAAATGGAACCGCATTCGGAACCGTTGCGTATCTCTGTAGACGGTCCAATATCCGCAGTTCTGGGCCGAAGAAAGGTTCCAATGGGTTCGCGAATAGCATTCCGCATCGGCGCACTGCTCTGCGCCGGTCTCACCTGCATCCAAGTCCAAGCACAAGCCCCGTCCCCCCAAGCTGTCAAGATCGACCGGTACATGAGAGCCTCGGCCAAACTCGGCCAGTTCAGCGGCGCTGTCCTCGTGGCGCGCTCGGGAAAGGTTGTTCTGTCCCGCGGATACGGAATGGCCGACGCCGAGTGGAGCATACCAAACGGTCCCGCCACCAAGTATCGCATCGGCTCGATAACGAAGCAGTTCACCGCCATGGCGGTGATGATTCTGCAGGAGCGTGGCGCCCTCACAGTTTCGGATCCCATCTGCAACTACATCGCGAACTGCCCAGTGGCTTGGCGCCCTATCGCCCTTCACCACCTCCTGAGCCACACCTCGGGCATTCCGGACTATCTGGCGTTGCCCGACTACGACAAAACCAAGTCGCAGCCGACCACCGTCAACGGCCTGATCGCGCGCTTCAAGGGCCAGCCGCTGAATTTCGCGCCAGGGGAAAAGTTCGAGTACAGCAATTCGGGCTACGTTCTGCTCGGCGCTGTGATCGAGAAGGCGTCCGGCGAGCCCTATGACGAGTTCTTGCGCCACAGCATCTTCAAGCCCCTCGGCATGTCCTCCACCGGCTATGACAGCAACGCCGCCGTGCTCCCGGGTCGTGCCTCCGGCTATACCAAGCCGCGGGACACGCTGATGAACGCGGAGTTCATCGACATGTCGGTCCCTTATGCGGCCGGCGGCCTCTATTCGACAACCAGTGACCTTCTGCTTTGGGATAAGGCACTCGGCACTAATAAACTGGTCTCGCGGAAGTCGCTGCAGGCCATATTCACGCCGGACAAGGATATGGTCGGCTACGGTTGGGCCATCGGCAGCCTCTTCAATCGAAGAATGGTGCACCACAACGGCGGCATCGACGGCTTCACCAGCAATATCGCCCGTTTTCCCGACGACAAAGTGCTCATCGTCGTGCTGAGCAACCTGGAACAGTCACCGGTCGATGCAATCACCAAAGACCTGGCCGCGATCGTTTTCGGCGAGAAGTACGCCATGCCCACGGCCCTGAAGATCGTGAAGCTCGACCCCGCCACATACGGCTCTTACGTAGGCAAGTACGTCATCACTGCCGACATCTCCCTCACCGTCACACACGATGGCGACCACTTAATGGCGAAGCTCTCCGGTGGAGACGATGCCTTCGAGGTATTCCCGGAATCGGAAACCAAGTTTTTCAGCAAGGATCCTCCTGTGGAGCTGGTCTTCGCTCGCAGCGCGTCCGGCGGCTTCGACACAGTGAGCGTCAATGGCCAATACACCGGCAAACGTGTCCCCTAGTTCGTCTTGGATCGCGAAGCCGAGTGCTCCGAATCCTTATGTAGATCGATCCATCGTCATTCTGGCCGCGCGGATGCAGCATCGCCTCATGTTGCGGGTGCCGTGAAAGCTCTCATCCTCGCCTATATCGGCGTGGTGATGTTTTTCGCGCTAAGTGCTGTCGTTTTTCGCCGAATTCTCTGACTCCTTCGACGGCATCAGCATCGACTGTACGGGCTTCAACCGGATTCGATGCGCTCAGCGCTACACAATTCTTGACATCCGCGTTCCAAAACTGAAAGACAAGCGACCACTTGCTCTGAAACCCTAGAAAAACTTCAGCTCAACGAAATAACAAACGTTATGAAGGAAGGCGGAGAAATTAAAGCTTGCACTACATTACACCTTATGATGTAATGTAGTTATGGATCGACTGACCGATGTGTTTACCGCCGTTTCGCACCCGACACGACGAGCGATTATTGGGCGGCTCACAGCCGGCCCGGCGCGCTTTACGGACATTGCAGAGCCATTCGACACCGCACTGAATTCTGTGACCAAACACCTGAAGCTGCTTGAGAGAGCCGGACTGATCGAGCGCAGGAAGCTGGGGCGCGAAGTATTTATCTCATTCCGAGGGGAACCACTTCGAGAGGTAGCGGAATGGGTGCATGAGTACGAGCAATTCTGGAAGGAACGTCTCGATCTATGAGCTCCGGTGCAAAACTAGGCCACAGTGCGCCGCGTGAGCGGCGTTCTGCGGCGGAGTAAAAGTAGGCCACCCGCCGAATCTTGGTTTCGTGGGCTATTGCCTTGAGGGCATGGTTCATGGAACACCGGAGGGATGTTTCAGGTGGAGATATACGGGCGTGTACGTCGTGCGGCTCGTGTTGAGGGCCGGAGTCAGCGAGCGGTAGCCAGGGATTTTGGGTTGTCGCGGGATACGGTACGGAAGATGCTGCAGTATGCGGTGCCACCAGGGTACCAGCGGCAGCAGCCGATCAGGCGGCCCAAGTTGGGACCATGGCTGGGCGTGATCGACGCCATTCTCAGCGACGACAAGCAGAGGTCGGCTAAGCAGCGGCACACGGCCAAGCGTATCTTCGATCGGCTAAGAGACGAGCATCAGTTCACCGGTGGCTACACCATCGTGAAGGACTATGTGCGCTCGGCGTGGGCCACGGCGTCACGCAGACCCTCAACCTGAATACCGCGACGACCGACCAGCTCATCGAGCGTCTGCGGGATGAGGTGAAATTGCAGATCGCCGATGAGTCACGGCAAACGCAGATTCTCGATAAGCTTGATGCGCTGCAGGCTGCGCCAGACAACCCGACGCGACTGGAACGGTACATGCAGGTGATGGGTGCGATTGGCGATCACATTACCGTTTTCAGCTTTCTGCTGACGCCGTTGATGCACAGCCTCCAGCGCCTACCTTTTTAAAGGTAAAGGGCGACGCGTAGGGAGAGCTGATACAGGACACTCGATCTAGGCGTGATCGTAGAATCATCTTTGGATCGCCCGTTATGGATTCGCACACTGTCCCAGAGAAGCTCCTCAAGCAATTCGCGTTCGAACACCCCAAGAAGGGGCTGAGGCTCTGGCGCTATCAGAAGGGCCGCGCCCCTTACTGGGATGTGTCGCCGAGCAAGGCCACCGTGATCGCTGGCCATTTCTCTGATCCGCGTGATGCCGCGAGAGAAGAGAGCATCGAGGTAAGTCTCAATCAACTATTTGAGAATCCTGTCCACGACTTTATCGAGCAACTCAGCTTCAAAACCTTCGTGTTTGCTGCACATCATACCGTCGCACTTGCTCCGTACATTGCCCTGCTCTGGCATCGCTCCAAGGCTCGTAAGGCAGTTACTAGTCAGCACCATGACCTCTCTATCCAAGCGTTAGAGAAGTTGAAAAATAGGGATGATCTCCTCGGACACATTGCCTCAAGTTGGACTCTCGGCATTATTAAGCTGGGGTGGACCTTGGACGCGCCAGTAGGAAAGCACCAAGTTGTTGAGTTCATCGACGGGTTCATAGCGAGATACAAACGTCCCCACCACGCAGAATCTTCATACGCCGACACAATGGAGCGCGTGATGACGAATCAGGACAACACGTTCGACGGCGCACAATGGGGCGTAGTCCACACCGAAGAGGACAAGTCATTCGTCATTGGGGATGCTCCAGTGGTGACATGGCGTCGTGATCGGACGGGAGTGCTTAATTACGGCGTCGGATTTCAAGAGCCGAATGTTGAAGTTCTTCTGCCCATATCGCCCATGGCCTGCCTTCATGTTCTGCCCAGTGTTCAGAGAACGCTTATCGTCAGGATGCCCACAGCATCCGAGGTGAATGCAGCCCAAGCAGCATTCGCAGAGGCCTGCTATACGAATATCGGCAGCAACTCACTCGACCAAGAGCTTCAGCCACACTTTGGCGAGAAGGAGATGGGTATCAACGCCTTTTCTATCCGCCACAGAGATTATGTAACCGCGTTCAGTGTGCTCTTGAGCCGGATGGAGCCACCGCCTAACTTAACCAATGTCACTGCGGCCTCTATCGCCTTACGCTCCGCCTCGAGCGTATCGGTCACGTAACACACGGCCAGGACCACGCCCTTACCCTTCAAATGCCAATCCGCTCGACCTCATCGAGAGAAATCTCATCATTGCGCCGGTCATAGAGCCCGGTGGTCCGTGCTGACTCGTGCGCGGCCATCTGCTGGGCGATTTCCAGCTTGCCGCCATTCTTGAGATAAGCCGTGATGCCGGTCGCCCGGAAGGTGTGGCACCCGATCTCGGTCTTGATCCCAGCCGCCAGCGCCCGCCGACGAATCATTCTCCAGACATCGGACTGAAGCAGGGAATTGCTCGTTAGCTGCCCGGACCGGCCGCGAGTGGTGCGGAAGAGTGACCCTTTCCGATCCTCTGCGATGCCGGCAGCCGCGATGTACTCCTCCAGGTAGCGGTCGAGATTATGGTGGGTCGGCATCTCGTGCTCTTTGCCACCCTTCTCATGAAGGGGTCACTTCAGAAAACGGACCAGATCGTACGCTAAGGTCCGGAAACAATATTCAAAGTGGCGCGGGCTTCCACCGACGTACTTTCATGGCTTGAGCCGATCAGCGGACTCCATGTAACAACGATCGTGTAGGTCCCAGGGTGCTTCGGTATCCACGTCAGAACGGACTCGCCGTCGCTTTGCGCGAACTTGGTCGTATCGAACGCACACTCTTCATCCTGGACTGGCTGCAAAGCATTGAACTGCGTAGGCGAGTGCACACCGGCCTAAACAAGGGCGAAGCACGCAATGCACTTGCCCGGGCCGTGTTCTTCTACCGTCTTGGCGAGATCCGCGACCGCGGCTTCGAGCAGCAGCAATATCGCGCAAGCGGACTCACCTTGGCCACCGCCGCCATCGCGTTGTGGAACACCGTATACCTCGAACGAGCCACCAACGCTCTGCGCGACAACGGGCATCCCGTAGACCCTGCGCTCCGGAAACACTTGTCTCCGCTCGGATGGGAGCACATCAACCTTACAGGGGACTACCAATGGCGGAGCACCGCAAGACTCGGCAGGAGCAAGTTCAGACCTCTACGCCAGCCCTAACGTACGATCTGGTCCGTTTTCTGAAGCTACCCCCATTAATGTACCGCGCTACAGCTATTGATTCGATGCGGCAGTTGTATCCCGCGAGGTGCAGTGTTTCCTCGATTATCAACGCCATACATTTCAGAAGTTTTGGCTTCAGTCCCGTGCTCGTTTATTCCCTTGCACCATGGGCTGGTGGGTCGTGAAGTAGTGGCCGCCATCCCAAGGTTGGCATTGTTGACAGCCGGATGAACTTGATTGGTTGGCGAGAAAGTTGAAGCAGCCGACTCAAAATCATAACTGTTCACACCTTCATTCACGATCACGTCCATTAAACGAACATCTTCGTTCGCACTCGGAAGATCTTTAATGGGCGGATCCTTGTAGCTTGCAAGCTGAGCGAGAGAATTCTGGAGAAGAGTATTGCGGGACGTGCCGGGGGAGACTTCATCGGGGACTGTATATCCCGTGCTTCCGTACATCCAAGTCGAATAGATCGTAGCCGCCTGGATGTTGGTGTTGGTATTCGTGTTTGAAATAACCGGGGCCGTGACCAAAGGATGGAAGATATCACCAAGCAGAAGCACATTAGCCGGGGTCGACCCAGCAAGATTGACATAACTGTTCTGAATGAAACTATTCGCGATTGTGAGGTTGCCCGTAAAATTGTTCGCGGAAAGGGCCGGGACTGCGCTCGTTAGGGGCCCCCAGGAATCAACGGCTATACTATCCTCGTAGCCGATAAAATTCCCGGATCCGCGATCGAGATCAAGCCATTGGGTCCCACCTTGTTCATACCAGAAACCTGTAAGGACAATCGTTCCGCCATTCTCTACACGGTAGGACGGACCCGTGTTGCAGCAGGAGGATCCCATGAAGAGACCCGTATAACCGGGAGTTGCGTTTCCCGCCTGAGATAGGGGCCCACCGACAACCAAAACACTCGCGCTGGAAGGATTAGAAAGCCCACCATGGCCGAAATCGTCCATTTGAATAAGGGTATTATCGAAGCCGTTTACCAAGAGATTATGAGAAGACCCGGCGTAATCCTCCGACGCGAAATTAGTATAAATACGATCACCCGGCTGGTCGTATCCTTCAACCAAAATACCTGCAGAAGACGAACCTGCGTTGATCGTGAGATTGCGGATCGTGGCGTGGCTCGGTGGAAGAAGCGCGAAGACCGGGGACGATGTCGATCCGTTCCAATTAATGATCGTCTGCATATTGTCGCCCACGATCTGCACATCACTATTGCCAGGGATCGTTATCGTGGAGTTCACGGAATACTGTCCCCATGGAATATGAACGACTGGCCGATGGCCGTTATTCTCCGCGATTGCCTGTTCAATCGTCTGCTGTATGGACTCACCGGACGCTCCCTGCGGTACGTCATAAATTTTGCGGTTATAGTTTGGGAGAGGTCCTGGCATCATCGGGAGGGCATTTTTTATGCTTGAGGAGGAAACGACGGCATCACTGATCGAGGTCAGGTCGCCGCTTATCTCATTCGTGTGATACGTTACGTTCTGAACCGAGAACGGGGTAGTCGAAACGTAGGTATTACCCATGGACAGGACATAGGAATTTGGAATCGAGACGGCACCATTCGCAAATATGACTGCTTGGCCTCCCTGCGCTGCTGTGATGGCTCCCTCGATAGTATTGCCGATGAGGGTTAGCGGACCAATACCAGGCATTGTAATCGCCGCAATTTGCGGCATGAGGATCATGTTTCCGATAGCAATACTTGAATTATCGTAAGGACTACCTAGAAGGAACGTGCCTGAATGGTAGGAAGTATTGTAGGTATAGGATTGGCTTGCACCATTACCCCAGCCTGAATCTAAATTATTGTATTCAAATAGGTTGTGGTCTAGATGCATGCCTCCGCCTTCGCCAAAGGTATTTGTGACGCCAGCAGCATCGTGTTCGAAAGTGGAATATCGGACATACCAATCAAGCGCATTCCAATCTTCCAAACTAATTCCCGCCTTAGTCAAATTAGCGAACGTATCTCGGTCGACCTTAGTTTCGGCGGAGCAGCACTCTACAGCATTGTCGCCCGCCTGCAGACCGATAGCGGCATTTTCAAATACATTATCGCTATATTCATTCGAACCGTCGTAGCAGCAGCCTTGATGCATCGTTTCGTTGACGAGTGTGATCTGCGCGCCTCCGCCATCCAGCGTAAGGCGATCAAACTGCATGCGGTTGATACCATCAAGCGTGATCATCGCGGCCCCTGAAGCATCCCCCTGCCATTCCAATATCGTATTAGTCGGACTCTCGCCTATGATGCTCTTTCCCGTACAGTATGTACTGCAGTTCGTTGAAATATAATCTAGCCCCGAGGTGATTTTGTACGTTCCGGCAGGAATGTAAAGAACACTTGCATGGCTGGATGCCGATTCGAGTGCATTGAAGGCATATTGGAAAGCCATGGTGTCATCGGCAATGCCATCGCCAACAGCACCAAAGTCGGTTTTCACGTTAAGCCACGAAGAAAAGGGTCCTATAAACTCATCATCGTCAGAGGCAACCACAGACGAATCGCCTCCGGACGGGCTGCTTCCGGACGATCCGACCCCGGACGATCCACCGGTCGCAGGCGTAGCGGTCACTATGCTGCTCGCCGGACCATCGCCAATGGCGCTCACGGGAATCACCTCGAAATCATAGCTAGCTCCATTCACGAGGCCCGTGACCACTTGCGCATTGATGATGGATGGATTATGTGAGAATGCTGTCCAAGTGTTCATGCCGCTCTGGCGGTAATTGATGGTGTAGTCGGTGACAATCGCTCCTTGAGTTGGAGTGTTCCACGAAAGGCCCATCTGACTGGTACCGGGATAGGCCTGAAGATTTGTCGGAGCGTTCGGGGTGCCGACATCTGTGTTATAGAGTGAGGAGATCTCATTCGCGGACAGGGCACGGTTATAGATCCGGATATCATCAAGAGAGCCGATGAAGTTCGAATAGCCTCCTCTTTGGGCTACACCGAAGACAAGGGGGCCGGTCGATGCTGTAGGAGTTACGGCGGGGGAGGATGAAACAAGAACGCCATTCGCATAGACAGAAATATTCGATCCATCGAACACTGCCGTAAAATATGTCCAAGCAGGACTGCTCAGGGGGTAATGCCCTCCGCCAACGCAATTTTGAGTGGTATTGGCGTAAACGCAAAGGCCGATTACTCCATAATTTATTGCAAGATTATAGCCATTCTCTCCGCCATTCTGCATAGTGAGAATGGTGCCACTGGCGACGGTATTGACCCATACTGAGATGGCAAATGGTCCTGTGAACTCATAGGCAGGCTTCGTTCCAATGGTCAATTGATTGTCGCCACCGTCGAAATATCCTGCGTAGGAACCGATCACTCCTGTC
>Ga0208357_1000317_pt1 | contig 38983 bp, 36 predicted proteins | sample NGESurdeep092012_6_FD_184487 | JGI IMG/M metagenome (GOLD analysis project Ga0208357, IMG submission 184487) | Arctic peat soil microbial communities from Barrow, Alaska - NGEE Surface sample F52-2 deep-092012 (SPAdes) | ecosystem: Environmental > Terrestrial > Soil > Wetlands > Peat ...
GAGACCCGAGCCTGGCGGCGCTGCCGGGCCGGTTCCTGTTCTCGGTTGACGACGGCACCGGCGGGTCCGGCCTGGCCGCCTGCGACGTCGGGCTGCGCCGCGCGGGCGCTGGCGTCGAGGTCATCGTCGCGGGGCGCCATGCCGGGGTTCGCGTCCCGTCCGCGGCCGCGGTTCCGGCTGCCGTGGCGGCCGCGCGGGCCGCGATCGCCCGCGGCGTCGGCACCAGCGTGACCCGGGTCACGGCCCTGGCCGACGGCGGCGAGTCGGTCGCGGCGGCGGTCGGCGGCGCCCTCGGCGCGGCCGCGGCCAGCCCGGACACCAGGCTCTCGCTGGGCCTTGCCCCGACCGGGGCGGGCGCGGCCATGGTGGCCGGCGCGCCGCTGGGACGGCTGAGTGCCGCTCAGGCCGGGCTGATCGCGGACCTGCTCCGGCCGCGCGAGATCGTGCGGATGGGCATCGCCGGGCGCCTGGTCATCCCGCTGGCCGGGCCGGCCGCCGTCGCGCAAGCCAGGCTGGCCGACGCCGGGCTGCTCACCTCTCCCGGGGACGCCCTGGCCGGCGTGACCGCCTGCAGCGGGGCGGCCTGCAGCCGCTCTGTCGCGGACGTGCGGGCCGTCGCCGGGCCAGTGCCGGGTCACGCCCGCACGCACTGGGTCGGCTGCGCCCGCCAGTGCGGCTGCCCGCCCGATGCCGAGGCGGTGATCGCCGTGGGCGACGACCGGTTCCTGCGGCCGGGCCATGATGAGCCCGAACGGCTCCAGACCCTGATCGGGGTGTCATGAATCACGGCGTTACTAGTCCGGAGGCGACCGTCCGCGGGGACGGCCGCGCCGCGGGCATCAGCCAGGACTCGGGCGGCCGCCCGGCCGGAGCCGGGGCGGTGCCGTACGAGCAGGATGGCGCGGAGATCTACCGGCGGTCGTTCGCCATGATCCGGGCCGAGGCCGACCTGAGGGGGATCCCCCCCGACCTGGAGCACGTGGTCGTGCGGATGATTCATGCGTGCGGGATGACCGACCTCCCCTCCGACCTGGCCTGGTCAGACGGGGTCGGGTCCGCCGCGCGCGCCGCGCTGGCCGGCGGGGCCCCGGTGCTGTGCGACTCGGAGATGGTGGCGGCCGGCATCACCCGGGGACGCCTCCCGGCGGCCAACCAGGTGGTGTGCACGCTCGCCGATCCGCGGGTCCGGGAGCTGGCGGAGCAGCTCGGGACCACCCGGTCCGCGGCCGCCGTGGAGCTGTGGCGATCTCACCTGGACGGGGCCGTGGTGGTTGTCGGGAACGCGCCGACGGCCCTGTTCCGGCTGCTGGAGCTGGTAGCGGCCGGCGCTCCCTCGCCCGCCGCCGTGGTGGGCGTCCCGGTCGGATTCATCGGCGCGGCCGAGTCCAAGGCCGCGCTGGCCGCCAGTCCCGCGCGGGTGCCGTACCTGGTGGTGCGGGGCCGGCGCGGCGGCTCGGCCATGGCCTGCGCCGCCGTCAACGCGCTCGCCGGGGAGCCCGAATGACCGCGGCCGCCGGGCGGCTCACCGGGGTCGGCGTCGGTCCCGGCGACCCCGACCTGCTCACCGTGCGGGCCACCCGGATCATCGCGGCGGCCGACGTCATCGCCTACCACTGTGCCCGGCACGGGCGCAGCATCGCCCGCGCCGCCGCTGCGCCGTACCTGCGCGACGGCCAGGCCGAGGAGATCCTGCGCTACCCGGTGACAACCGAGGGCACCGAGCATCCCGGCGGCTACGCCGCGGTCATGGCGGAGTTCTACGAGGAGGCCGCGGAGCGGCTCGCTGCGCACCTGGAGAGCGGCCGGGATGTCGTGGTGCTCTGCGAGGGTGACCCCGCGTTCTACGGCTCGTACCAGCACCTGCACACCAGGCTGAGCGGGCGGTTCACGGCCTCGATCGTGCCGGGGATCTCCTCTGTGTCGGCGGCGGCCGCGGCGGCCGGCGTCCCGCTGGTCCAGCACGACGAGACGCTGACCATCCTGCCGGGCACCCTGTCCGGCGATGAGCTGCGCGCCCGGCTGGCCGGCACCGACGCGGCGGCGGTACTCAAGCTCGGCCGGACCTTCGAGACCGTGCGGTCGGCCGTCGAGGACGCGGGCCTGCTGGCCCGGGCCCGCTACGTCGAGCGCGCGGGCACCGGCGCCCAGCGGGTCGAGGCCCTGGCCGATGTCGATCCCGCCACGGTGCCCTACATGTCCCTGGTCCTGGTGCCTGGCCATGGGCGGCGGGGCGGCCTGGGGGAACGGGTCCACGAGGCCAGCGCGCCGGCGTGGCCCGGCGGCCAGGCCTGCGGGGTGACCGTGGTCGGGCTTGGTCCCGGCGACCCGGCCTGGCTGACGCCCGAGGCGCAGGCGGTGCTCGCCGCCGCCACCGACCTGGTCGGTTATCGCCCCTACCTGGCCCGCGTGCCAGTGCGGGCCGGCCAGCAGCGGCACGCGTCCGGCAACACCGTCGAGTCGCGGCGGGCCGCATTCGCGCTCGACCTGGCCGCCGCCGGCCGCCGGGTCGCGGTCATCTCGTCCGGGGACCCGGGAGTCTTCGCGATGGCCTCGGCCGTCATCGAGCAGGCGGCCGCCGACCCGGCCCGCTGGACTGACGTCCCCGTGACCGTGCTGCCGGGCGTCACCGCCGCCCAGGCCGTCGCGGCCAGGGCCGGGGCGCCGCTCGGGCACGACTACTGCGTGATCAGCCTCTCGGACCGGCTCAAGCCGTGGGACGTCATCGCCGACCGGATCGAGAAGGCCGCTGCCGCCGACCTCGTGCTGGCCTTCTATAACCCGGCTTCCCGCCGCCGGACCTGGCAGCTGGCCGCCGTCCGCGACCTGCTGCTGCGGCACCGCGATCCGGAGACGCCGGTCGTGCTCGGCCAGGGCGTCGGCCGCCCCGGCGAGCGGGTGAGCGTGACCTGCCTGGCCAAGCTCGACCCGGCGGAGGTGGACATGTCCACGCTCGTCATCGTGGGATCCAGCCAGACCAGGGTGCACGACCGGCGCGGCGGCCCGGTCGTGTTCACCCCGCGCCACTACGGCGAGGCCGGCGCGGCCGCCAGCGCGGTCGGCGGCCACCGGGCCCCGCCCGAACGCCGCCAGCCAGGTGCCTGAGATGCCGCCGCCCGGGGCGGGCGAGACGGCCCGCTGCGCAGGGCCGCAGGCGCCGGGGCTGATAGCGGCGTGAATGACCAGCGGGCCGGTACCGACCAGGGCGAGGCCGTGCTGGCCCAGGCGGTCGACGGCTACCGGGCCGCCCTGGGCTCCCGGCTGATCGCCGGCTACGCGCTGGGCAGCCTGGCCCACGGCGGCTTCAGCCCGCTGGTCAGCGACGTGGACCTGGCGCTCATCCTGGCCGGCCCGCTCCGGGTGACCGACCGCCTCACGATCCGCTCGGTGGCCGCCGACCTGCGGGCCGGAGGCTCGGCGCTGCACGAGCGCCTGTCGGTGTTCTGGGGCACGCGGTCCACCCTGCAGGGCCACGCACGCGGCGGCCGGTTCCCGCCGCTGGACCGGCTGGACTTGCTCGAGTACGGGCGGCTGCTCACCGGAGCAGACGCCCGGCACGGCCTGCCCCGGCCGGGACAGGCGGAGCTGCTCACCGCTGGCGCCGAGTTCGCGCTCGGGTCGCTGGGCGGGGTGCGGACGCTCCCCGAGCGCCTCCAGGGCTGGGCCCGCCGCCGCCCGCAGCGTGACCAGGCCCTGGAGGAGATCCGCGCCCCCGCGCTGCTGGTTTCCCGCGGGCCCCGGCGGATGACCAAGCTCGTGCTGTTCCCCGTCCGCTTCCTGTTCACCGCGGCCACCGGCCAGGTGGGCACCAACGCTCTCGCTGCCGAGCACTACCTGGCCAGCGCGCCGCCGCCCGCCGCCGAGCTCATCACCGCCGCGCTTGAGTGGCGCCGGGAACCGCCCGCCTCCGAGCAGGCGGCCGCTGATCTCCTGGGGAGGGAGCTCATCCCGCTCTACGTGCGTTACCTCGACGACCACATCGAGCGCTTGCGCGACATCGGCCAGCACGGGCTGGCCGACAGCTTCCGCCGGTGGCGGGCGCGCCTGCTGGCCTGACCCTGCTGGCAGGAGGGGCCGTCTAGACGGTCAGCTGATGATGTCCCCCGCAGAGCCGGCTCGCGATCCGCAGCAGCGCCAGGTCGTCGCCGGCCTCCCCGAGCAGGCCGATGCCCAGCTTCGTGCCGCTGGCCAGGTGCCGGACGGGGATGACCAGTTCCGGGCGGCCCGCCAGGCTGGCCGGAGCGGTATACCGGAGCGCGCCGGCCCGGAACGCGCTCAGCTCCGCCGCGCTGGCGTCGCGCCGCGGCGGCAGATCGGGGATCACGGGCAGTACGATCACTGAGCCGTGCGGCAGAGCCTGATCCAGGCCGCGCTGGTAGCTTCGCCACTCCCGCTCGTCATCACCAGCCTGGGCCTGCGGGCCCGCGCTGAGCGCCTCGGCGCGCTCGACCCGGGCGCGGACGTCCGCGGCCAGGGCGTCGCCGTTCTGGCTGAGCCATGGCCCGTGCACCTGCCAGACCTGCCGGGCCTGGATCCTGGCGAACAGGTCTGCCGCGTCCTGGCTGACGAAGCCGGCCAGACGGCACTCAGCGAAGGTGCAGCCAGCAGCGCTGGCAATCTGCCTGGCGGTGGCGTAGACCGCCTGGGCAGCCGCGGCGCTGGTGCCATCCAGGCAGTCAGCGGGGACCGTCACCGCTCGGCCAGCCGCAGGCGTACGGGCGTCATCCGGGGATGAGCTGAGCAGGCCGAGCGCCCGGCCCAGCGTCCCGGTGCCGCGCGCCAGGAGGCCGACCACGTCAAATGACGGGGCCAGGGGCAGGACTCCCGCGGAGCTGACCGAGCCGTGCGTGGGCCGCAGGCCGAAGAGCCCGCAGGACGCGGCCGGGACCCGGATCGAGCCAGCGGTATCCGTGCCGAGCCCGACGTCGGCCAGGCCGGCCGCGACCGCAGCGGCCGGTCCCGACGACGATCCTCCCGTGAACCTGCCGGGGTACAGCGAGTTCAGCGGGGGCGTGCCCTCGCCGGCATTGCCGATGAGCGAATAGGCGAGCTGATCCAGCTTGGCCAGGCCGGTCACCGATGCTCCCGCCGCCAGCAGCCGGGACACGACCGGCGCGGTGCTGGCGCTCGGCGCATGCGTCGCGCGCCACCGGGGATGCCCGAACGAGGACGCGCGACCCTCGATGGCGATCATGTCCTTGACCGCCAGGGTCAGGCCGTCCAGCGGCCCTGGCCGGGTCGGCGGCAGGCCAGCCGAGTCTGGCACCCAGCAGTCAACCGGTCGCGCGCTCACGGCCAGGCCTTACCCCGGCTGGCCGCTTCCCACGCGCACCTGCCTGTCCGCCAGGCCGCCCGGCTGGGCTTCCTGGACTACCAGCGCGCGACGCTGGAGTGGAAGTGCCGGGGGCTCAGCGACGAGCAGCTCCGGGTAGCGCTGCCGCCGCCGGCGACCCGGGCGACGAGCTCGGGCTCAGGGGCGTGGCCACCGGGACAGCGCGGGCCGTGCGTCCCTGAAGGGGGAGGAACCCGGTCTTCTGCACGGGTGAGGACCGGGTTTCGGGGCGCACGGACCGCGCCTGCGGCTCGTCAGCCCAGGGGGACTGTGGTCTGACGGCCGCCCGACAGAGGCTAGCAGGACGGCCGCATCGGGCGCATGCCCCATTCAGGCAGGGCTCGTCTCCTACGCCCCGCACCCTGTCGCGGCCAATCGCGCCCGGTCGTGCCAGCCCCGGCTCAGGAAGGCATCGAGCGGCTACGCTGAGAACCTGCCTGGCCGTGGCAGCGCCTACTTCGCCTACGGCAGCGCGCCGGGACGCCAGTCGGTCACGATCGACTTCGACGGCCGCCACTACGACGTTCCGGTTAGCCGCCAGGGAGTCTGGGCCTTCATCAAGGCCCGCACCGATCCCTGCCATACCGGATTCCCTTACCCGGTGGGTTAACGAGAACATGGGGACACCGCATGAATTGTCCGGCTCGGCCGGTAAAAGTGACTTAATTGTCAGGGTCAGGGCGGGCGCGGTAAATCGGGCGTCCTCGGGGAGCGGTCCTGATTGTCTCGGCGCCCGCGGGCCGCGCTGGGCGGGAGCTGGGCCGCGAGCATTCGGCGATACAGAGTCGCGAACCTGGCGTGCAAGGCCAGAAGCTTCTCCGAAGCGTCACACAAGTCCTGCCGGTGTCCGGCCCGGGCGGCGTGAAGTGCCCTTAAGTCCAGGCCCGCCAGTTCGTCCAGCATCGATTCGAGCCCTTTTACGGGCATAAATGATCCGTCCATGGCCACCCCCCACGAGTGATTTCTGGCTATGGTCGACTCTAGCCGCAAATCACGTTAGTTGGCCGGCCGCTTGCGGTTTCGGGCGCGGCGCACCTGCTGCGCCTCGGGGTAGGGAGACAGAGGTGGGCGCGGTATTCGAGCAACCGGTCGATGTCCGGTGGCGAGACGTGGATGCCCTGGGACACGTCAATCACGTGGTGTTCCTCACCTACCTGGAGGAGGGCCGCGACGCCTTCTACGCGCGGATCCTGGGCCGTGACCCGGTCTACGTGGTGGCCCGGATCGAGATTGACCTGCGCGCGGAGGTCCGGTACCCCGACCGGCAGGTGATGGTGCTGATTGAGCCCGAGCGCGTCGGGAGGACGAGCCTGACGACCCGCGAGACGATCCGCACGCCGGCGGGAGAGGTGGCGGCGCTGGCGCGCGTGGTCACGGTGCGCTGGGACGCCCGGCACCGGAAGCCGACCCCGTTCAGCGAGGCCGAGCGCGCGCAGCTAGCGGCCGCGATGACCAGCTGAACCGGGCCCGGCAGGCTGGCTGGCCGCCAGGAGCTGCTCGACCCAGCGCGCGGCCGCGGCGGCGGACGAGCAGCGCGGGACACCGGCCAGCGGCGGGCGGCCGACCATGACCACGGGCAGGCACAGTTCCCTGGCCGCCGTGAGCTTGCCGGCGGTCAGCGCCCCGCCGCTGTTCTTGGTGACCAGCACATCGATTCGGTGCTCGCGCATGAGCTGCTGCTCGGCATCGGCGTTATATGGTCCGCGGGCCAGAATTACCTGCCGGGCGGGCGGAAGCGGGACCGCCGGCGGATCGACGCAGCGGATGAGGAACCACAGATCCGGGATGGCCGCGAACGCGTGCAGTCCCTGCCGCCCCGTCGTGACGAACGCGCGCCGTCCCAGCGACGGCAGCACCTGCGCGGCGGCCTGCAGCGTGCCGACCTCGTGCCAGCGGTCGCCCGGCCCGGCGGCCCACGGCTCGCGGACCAGGCTCAGCAGGGGAGTCCCGGTCGCGGCGCACGCGGCCACGGCGTTGGCGCTGATGGTGCGCGCGAAGGGGTGGGTCGCATCTACCACCGCGGCGGCGCCGCAGTCCCGCAGCCAGTCGGTCAGCCCGGCCACGCCACCGAAGCCGCCCACGCGCACCTCGCCGGCCGGCAGCGCGGGATTGGCGACCCGACCGGCCAGCGAGGAGACGAACGGCACCTGGCCGGCGCTCGCCAGGCGCGCCGCGAGCTCGCGCGCCTCACTGGTCCCGCCGAGGATCAGCACGGAACCCCGGGCCACGGGAGCCTTGGCGGACGGCCCGGGCGTCATCAGTCCGCCCGGCGCCGGAGCAGGTAGCTGTCCATGATCCAGCCGTGCCGAGCGCGGGCGGCCTCCCGGGCGGCCACGATCTGCGGCCCCGCCTTGTCGGCCCGGCCGGACATGAGGATCTCGTCCTTGCTGCCGACGTAGGCGCCCCAGTAGATCTCCAGGCCGTCAGCGTCGATCTCCGTGAACGCGCACCCGGCGTCCAGCATGACCACGACATCGTCGGCGTTCTCCGGGAAGCCGCCGGCCAGCAGCCGCCCGGTCGTGATGTGCAGGGGCCGCCCGGTCCGGGTCAGGCTGACCCGGTGCCGCGCCGCCAGCGCCTGGATGCTGCTGATGCCGGGGATCACCCGCAGCTCGAAGGCGACCGTGCCGCGGGCCGCCACCTCGTCCAGCACGTGCACGGTGCTGTCGTAGAAGGCCGGGTCCCCCCAGGCCAGGAACGCGCCGTGGTCCTGCTCGCCCAGCTCGTCGGTGATCAGCCGCTCGTAGATCTCGGCCCGCTTGCTGCGCCAGTCGTCGACGGCGGACCGGTAAGCGGCGGCCGCGCGATCACGCGGCGGGTCGGCCGCCGTCACCACCCTGTAGGAGGACCTGGTGATGTAACGGTCGCAGATGTCGCGGCGCAGGTCAGTGAGCTCACGTTTCTGCTCGCCCTTGTCCATCATGAAGATGACGTCGACGGCGTTGAGCGTGTTGATCGCCTGCACCGTCACCTGCTCGGGATCACCCGACCCGATGCCGACCACGGAGATTGCCCTCATGACGATGCGCCTTTCGCCCGGTCATAGTCCCGGTCCCGGTCGGCAGAGTACAAATGGCTGTCGGCGAACGAGCCGGCCGCCAGCACCCGGCCGACCACGATGATCGCCGTCCGGCGGATGCCGTGCGCGCGGACCTGCTCCGCCAGGTCGCCCAGGGCGCAGCGCAGCACTACCTCGTCCGGCCAGCTGGCCCGGGCCACCACGGCCGCCGGGCAGCCCGCGCCGTAGTGCGGCAGCAGCTCGCTGGTGACCTGGTCGATGTTCTGCACGGCGAGGTGCAGGATCAGGGTGCAGCCCGTGGCTCCGAGCGACGCCAGGTCCTCGCCGGCGGGCATCGGGGTGGCACGAGCCGCGGTGCGCGTCAGCACGACGGTCTGGCCCACGCCGGGCAGCGTGAGTTCCTGGCGGAGCGCGGCGGCGGCCGCGGCGAAGGCCGGCACGCCGGGCACGACCTGCCAGGCCACTCCGGCGGCATCCAGCCGCCGGGCCTGCTCGGCGACCGCGCTGAAGATCGACGGATCGCCACTGTGCAGCCGGACCACGTCCTGGCCCGCCTGGTCGGCCGCGACGAGCTCCGCGGTGATGGCCGCCAGGTCCAGCTCGGCGGTGTCGACCAGCCGGGCGTCCGGGCGGGCGCCGGCCAGCACCTCGGGCGGCACGAGGCTGCCGGCGTACAGGACCAGCGGCGCCGCCGCGATCAGCCGCTGCGCCCGCACGGTCAGCAGATCCGCTGCGCCCGGCCCGGCGCCCACGAAGTAGACGGTCATGACGCGGGCTCCCCGCCCTTGGTCACCTGCCACTGGATGACCGGCAGGGCGGGCCGCCAGGTGCTGAAGCCGCCGAGCGGCTCCAGGTAGCTGTGGGCCGAGCGGAGGAGCTGGCCGCCCTCGGCCCGCTGCCACCGGTGCAGGACGGCCTCGGACTCGACCGTGACCGCATGGGCGACCAGCCGCCCGCCGGGGGGCAGCCGGTCCCAGCACGTCTCCAGGAGCCCGGCGGCGGTCAGGCCGCCGCCGATGAAGATCACGTCGGGTGCCGGGAGGCCGGCCAGCGCCGCCGGGGCCTGGCCGCAGGCCACGCTCAGGCCGGGCACGCCCAGCGCGGCGGCGTTGCGGCGGATCCGCTCGCCGCGATCAGCCCGGGCCTCGATGGCGATGGCGCGGGCCAGGGGCTCGGCCCGCAGCCACTCGATGCCGATGCTGCCGCTGCCGGCCCCGACGTCCCAGAGCAGCTCGCCCGGCGCCGGGCGCAGCGCGCTCAGCGCGAGCACCCGCAGTTCCCGCCGGGTGATCTGCCCGTCGGTCTCGAACGCGGCATCCGGCAGTCCCGGCAGCCGGCCGGCGGCCGCCGCCGGGGAGCTGGCCCGCGGCGTGACCGCCAGCACGCACAGGTCAGCGAAGCCGTGCCCGTCCGCGGCCAGGTCGCCCGCCCGGGCCGGGCCGTGTACCCGCTCCGCCGGGCCGCCCAGCCGCTCCAGCACCGTGAGCTCGCTGTCAGCCCAGCCGCGGCCGGCCAGCAGCCGCGCCACCGCGCCGGGCGTCCCGCCATCGCGGCACAGCAGCAGGACCCGCGCGCCGGGCCGCATCGCGGCCAGAGCTGCCTCCGGCGGCTGCGTCACCAGGCTGACCACCTCCGCCTCGTGCTCCGGCCAGCCCAGCCGGGCGCACGCCAGGGCCACGCTGGACGCCGCGGGATACACCGTCAGCCGGCCGCGGCGCAGCCGCCGGGCCAGGGTGGCGCCGATCCCGTGCAGCATCGGGTCGCCGCTGGCCAGCAGGCACAGCCCCGGGTGGTCGCGGATCAGGTCGTCGAGGCGCGCCAGCAGCGGCGACGGCAGCGGCTGGCACGGCACGCCCAGGTCGGGGAGCAGGGCGAGCTGCCGGACGCTGCCCACGATGACCGGGGCCCGGCGCAGGGCCGCCCGGGCGTCGCCGCCCAGTCCGTCCCAGCCGTCCTCGCCGATGCCGACGACCGTGACGGCCGGCGCGGCGCTGACGTCGATGACTTCGTCCATAGGGCGGCCAGCATGCCACAGCGCGACCGGCGGCCGCCTAACGAGGCGGCTCGGCGCGATCCGGGACCGGCGGCGCCAGCAGCCGGGACCGGATCTCCTTCTTGAGCACCTTGCCGACGCGCGACCGCGGCAGGTCCGGCCAGATCTCGACCTGCTTGGGCGTCTTCACGCTGCCCAGCCGCTCCCGGGCGAAGGCCCGCAGGTCGGCCGCGGCCGCCGCGTGGCCGGGATGGCACTGCACGACCGCGGTCACCCGCTCGCCCCACTTGTCGTCGGGCAGGCCGACGACCGCGCAGTCCTGCACCGCGGGGTGGGCCAGCAGCGTCTGCTCCACCTCGGCGGAGTAGACGTTGAAACCGCCGGTGATGATCATGTCCTTGGCGCGGTCGACGATGAACAGGTAGTGGCCGGCGTCGAGGTAGCCGATGTCGCCCGTGTGGTGCCAGCCGTGCAGTCCGGCCACCGCGGTCGCCAGCGGGTCCTGGTAGTACCCGGCCATCACCAGCGAGCCGCGCACCACGATCTCGCCGCGCTCGCCGGGTGGCAGCAGGGCGCCCGCGGAGTCCATGATCGCCACTGTCACCAGCGGCGTCGGCCGTCCCGCCGAGGAGAACCGCTCCCGGGCCATGGTGCCGTCGGCGTGGAAGTGGTCCCGCGGGGCCATCGTCGAGATCATCATCGGGGCCTCGGTCTGACCGAACAGCTGGCCCATGACCGGGCCGATCCTGGTCAGTGCCGCCTCGAGCCGGGCCGCCGACATGGGCGCCGCGCCGTACCACAGGCACTGCAGCGAGCTCAGGTCGGCGCGGTCCAGGGCCGGGTGGTCCAGCAGCATGTAGATCAGCGTCGGGGGCAGGAACGTGTGCGTCACCCGGTGCGCGGCGATCAGGGCCAGGAACTCGCCGAGGTCGGGCGCGGGCATGATCACGATCTCGCCGCCGAGCGTCATGACTGGCAGGCACAGCACGCCTGCGGCGTGCGTGAGCGGGGCCAGCGCGAGATACACCGGGCGGCCCTCGAACGGATAGCTCATCAGCGTCAGCGCCGCCATGGCCTCGAGGTTGCCGCCGGTCAGCATCACCCCCTTGGGCTGGCCGGTGGTGCCGCCGGTGCCCGCGATCATGGCGATGTCATCGGCCGGCCCGGCGCGCCACGGCGCCGCGCTGACTCCGCCCAGCCAGCTGTCGAAGCTCGCCGCTCCGGGGCTGTCCCCGTCCAGGCAGACCAGGGTGGCCAGCCGGGGCAGCTCCGGGGCGATCCGCGTCACCAGGCCGGCGAAGGCCTCCTGGAAGATCAGGCAGGTGCAGTCGACCAGGTCCAGCAGGTCGCGGTTCTCGGCCGCCTCGCTGCGCGGGTTGACCGGGCACCAGACCGCGCCTGCCCGGGCGATGCCGAACACGCAGGAGAAGGCCACCGGGTCGTTGGCCGACAGGATGGCCACCTTGTCGCCGGGCCGCACCCCGGACCGGTCGAGCGCCCGGGCGATCCGCCACGAGGCCCGCTGGACCTCGCCGTAGCTGTGGCTGCGCCCGGCCATGGTCAGGCACGGCGCCCCGGCATCCAGGGACGCTCCCTTGTCCAGGTAGTCGGTCAGGCGCATGGCGCGCCGCTCAGGACTGCACCGTCAGGACTGGCTCCATGACCAGGCCGAAGCTGCGCAGCACGCCGAGCAGCTCGCGGTGCCCGAACGCCTGGCAGCCGGAGGCGAAGCCGGTGCGCCGGGGCGGCTGCTGCAGGAGCGCGTACGCGGCGTAGGCCTGCAGCACCCCGGTCTGCTTGTAGTTGCAGTTGCCGTGCAGCACGCAGTGCGCGCGACCGAGCGGGCCCGAGGCGTAGACCGAGTCGAGCGAGGTGTTGATGCGCGGGTTCTCCCGGGGCGGCATCTGGTTCATGACCGCGGCGGCCTGCTCCGACAGCGCCGCGTACTTCTCGTCGTCGGACAGGTCCTTGATCTGCTCCAGCGCGCCGGCCACGATCTGCGGCACGCCCTGCATGAGGGCGCGGTTGAAGACGCCGCCAAGGGCCTTGACGTTCGCCACCCGCGGGTCGCGGCGGAACCAGACCGGATGCGAGGTGCCACCCCACGGCAGGGCCAGGCCGGTCTCGTGCTGGCCGGGCACCACCACGGTGTAGAGGCCGCCGTCGGCCGGCCACTCCAGGTACTGGTTCTGCTCGAGGTAGTAGGCCTTGGCCAGCGCCGCGTTGACCAGGATCGTCCGGGTCGAGGCAATGGTGGGCAGGCCCTTCCAGAACACCTCGATGTCCAGGGTGTCCAGGCCGGGCCGCTCCAGGCAGATGTTGGCCGCGATCTCGCCGGTGGTGTACATCTGCGCGACGCCCGGCGCCAGCAGCAGCCCGCGCGCGGCCATCTGCTCGCCGTAGGTCTCGTCGCAGGTGATCAGCCAGTCCTGCTCGCCGGTGGTGTCCAGGTAGTGGCAGCCGGCCGCCAGGCTGGCCTCGACGACCTCGCCGCCGTGCCGGGCGAACGGCCCGACCGTGTTGAGGACCACCTTCGCGCCGGTCAGCAACTCGGTCAGCGGCCCGACCGCGTGCTCGACCTCGATGACCTCGTGCGGCACGGTGTCGATGCCGGGCACCCGGTCCAGTGCCTCGGATATGCGGGCCTTGTCCCGGCCGGCCGCGATGAACGGGATATTGAACTCGCGCAGGTACTCGCAGATCAGCTGCCCGGTGTAACCGGAAGCGCCGTAGACGACGACGGGCGCTGTGCTCATGGGATCCGCCTTTCGGTTGAGGCCAGGAAGATGCCGGTCACATGCCCATGCCGCCGTCGACCGCCAGCCCGGCCCCGGTGATGAACCGGGCCCCGTCGGAGGCCAGGAACACGACCGCGTCGGCCATGTCCGGCACCTCGCCGAGGCGGCCGAGCGGGGTGAGCCCGACGACCGCGCCGACGGCCTCCTCGATGCTGGGGAACAGGCCGAGCCGGACCGTGTCCGCCGCGAGCTGCAGGCCCATCTCCGTCGCCACCAGGCCCGGGTACACGCAGTTCACCCGCACGCCGTAGCCGAGCCTGCCCGACTCCATGGCGGCGACCCTGGTGAGCCGGTCCACTCCCGACTTGGTCGCGGAGTAGCCCGCGATGCCGGGGAAGGCGATCGTGGCCGCCACCGAGGCGACGTTGACCACCGCGCCGCCGTTTCCGGCCAGGCCGCCGGGGCGCATCGAGCGGAAGGCGTGCTTGATGCCCAGGGCGGTGCCGAGCACGTTGACCGCCGACATGCGCCGCATGTCGGCGGCGTCGATGTCGATGAGCAGGCCGGAGATCTCCACCCCGGCGTTGTTGATGAGGATGTCCAGGCCGCCGAGGTCGCGGACGGTCTGCGCGACAGCCTCTTCCCAGCTCGGGTCCTCGGTCACGTCCAGCGGGACGAACTGGGCGCTCGCGCCGGACTGGCGCAGCTGCTCGGCGGTCTCCTTGCCCAGGTCTTCCCGGATGTCCCCGATGGCGACGGCGGCTCCCGCGCGGGCCAGCGCCTCCGCCATCCCGGCGCCCAGGCCGCGCGCCCCGCCCGTCACCAGCGCCGTGCGTCCCGCCAGGTCGTACACGCTCATCTTGCTGCTCCCTCTGCCGCTCGCCGGTGAACAGGGCCCGGCCGCCGGCCGTGCCACGCATGTGGGGTGCCTCACAGCCTGATACTGATCTTGACATGTGTCAAGAAATTGTCGGACACTCGTCCAGAAAATCTTGGCCAAATGTCAAGATCGAGGCCCGGGGCACCGGGGCCCGGCCGGATGCCGGGTTAAACTCAGCTGTGACCGAGGTTGAGGCACCCGTGGTGGAGATGGCAGCGCGCAGCCGGGAGAAGATCGCCCGGCGGCAGGTCGACAAGTTCGCCGAGCGCCGGGACCAGCTGGCCAGCGCCGCGCTGCAGACCCTCTCCGAGCTGGGCTACGCGCGCACCAGCCTGCGGGACATCGCCCAGAATTCCGAGTTCTCGCACGGCGTCCTGCACTATTACTTCAGCGACAAGATCGACCTCATCACCTACTGCGTGCGGCAGTGCAAGGCCGAGTGCGTCACCCGCTACGACCACGTCGTGGCCACGGCTACGTCCGCTGATGAGCTTCGCCGCGGCTTCGCGGCGGCGCTAGCCGCGACGCTGCGCGAGGACGCCCCCATGCACCGGCTCTGGTACGACCTGCGTAACCAGAGCCTGTTCGATGCCTCGTTCCGCAGCGACGTGCTGGAGATCGACCAGAGCCTGGAGCAGATGATCTGGCGGGTGGTCAGCCGGTTCGCCGAGCTGGCCCGGGCCCCGCTGGTCGTGACCCCGAGCATCGCCTACGGGATCTTCGACGGCCTGTTCCAGCAGGCGCTGCTGCGGCAGGTGACCGATCAGAGCGGCGAGGTGGCCAGCCGCCTGCAGGCCAGCGCGGACAGCGTGCTGGACTCGCTGATCATCGCCCGCTGACCGCCGGCCATTCAGGCCGGATGGTAGAAAGGGTGCGTGCTTGGTCTCCCCGATGATATTCAGGCGTGCCTGTTTGACATGGACGGCGTGCTCACGCAGACCGCGGCGGTGCACGCCGCGGCCTGGAAGCAGTCGTTCGACGAGTTCCTGCGCAAGCGGGCCCAGGCCAGCGGCGGCCAGTTCACGCCGTTTGACCTCCGCGACGACTATGACAACTACGTCGACGGCAAGCCGCGTGAGGACGGGATACGTGACTTCCTGGCCTCGCGCGGGATCTCGCTTCCGGAAGGCGAGCCGGGCGACTCGCCGACCGCCGACACCGTCTACGGGCTGGGGAACCGGAAGAACGAGCTGTTGCTGGCGCGGATCCGCGACGACGGCGTGGCGGTCTTCGAGGGTTCGGTCAGGTACCTGGAGGCGGCCGGGCGGGCGGGCCTGCACCGGGCCGTGGTCTCCTCCAGCGCCAACACCGAACAGGTCCTCAAGGTGACCGGGCTGGAGCACTTCTTCGAGGTCCGGGTCGACGGCGTGACCGTCGCCCAGCGCCACCTGCACGGCAAGCCGGCCCCCGACACCTACCTCGACGCGGCCGCGCAGCTGGGCGTGGAGCCCGGCCGCGCGGCCGTCTTCGAGGACGCGCTGTCCGGCGTGGAGGCCGGCCGCGCCGGCCACTTCGGTTTCGTGGTCGGGGTGGACCGGGTCGGGCAGGCCGCAGCCCTGGCCGCGCACGGCGCCGACCGGGTCGTCCAGGACCTCGCGGAGCTGCTCGCGCAGGACACTCCGGGCCCGGGGCCCGCCAGCCAGCCGCCGAGCTCGCGTTGATCCCCGACTCGTCGTTCGAGGCCGACGACTGGTGCCTGCGCGAGACCCGGCTGAGCCAGGACCGCCTGGCCCAGACCGAGTCGCTCTTCGCGCTGGGCAACGGGCACATCGGTGTGCGCGGCAACCTGGACGAGGGCGAGCCGCACGGGCTGCCGGGCAGCTACCTCAACGGGTTCTTCGAGTCGCGGCCGCTGCCGTACGCGGAGGCGGGCTACGGCTATCCGGAGGCCGGGCAGACCGTCGTGAACGTGACCAACGGGAAGATCATCCGGTTGCTGGTCGACGACGAGCTGTTCGACCTGCGCTACGGCCGGGTGCTGCACCACGAGCGCACCCTGGACTTCCGCACCGGGCTGCTCAGCCGGCAGGCCGAGTGGCGCTCGCCTGGCCACCGCACCATCCGGGTCCGCAGCACCCGGATGGTGTCCCTCGTCCAGCGGGCGGTCATGGGCATCGAGTACGAGGTCGAGGTCCTGGAGAAGCCGGCCCGGGTGGTGGTGCAGTCCGAGCTGGTAGCCAACGAGGAGCTGCCCGCCATGAGCGGCGATCCGCGGGTCGCCGCCGCCCTGGAACGGCCGCTGCACTCCATCGAGCACCGGGCCGAGGGCGTGCGCGGCTATCTGGCTCACATGACCAAGCGCAGCGGGCTGCGGCTCGCTGTCGCGATGGATCACCTCTGCGACGCTCCCCAGCCCTGGGAGACCGAGATGGAGGACTACGCGGACTCGGCCCGGCTGACGATCATCGCCGAGCTGTCGCCCGGCCAGAAGCTCCGCCTGGTCAAGCTGGTCGCCTACGGCTGGTCGGGGGAGCGCTCCGTGCCGGCCCTGCGGGACCAGGTGGGGGCGGCGCTGGCCGCGGCCCGGCACACCGGCTGGGACGGGATGCTGGCCGAGCAGCGCGAGTACCTGGACCGCTTCTGGGATTCCGCCGACGTGCACGTGGACGGCGATCCGGAGATCCAGCAGGCCGTCCGTTATGGCATCTTCCAGATTCTCCAGGCGGGGGCCCGGGCCGAGGGCCGGGCCATCCCGGCCAAGGGGCTGACCGGTCCCGGCTACGACGGGCACGCCTTCTGGGATACCGAGAGCTACGTCCTCCCCGTGCTCACCTACGCGCTGCCCTCGGCGGCCTCGGATGCGCTCAAGTGGCGGCACACGATCCTGCCGCAGGCCCGGGAGCGGGCCAGCCAGCTCGGACTGCAGGGCGCGGCGTTCCCGTGGCGGACGATCGCCGGCGAGGAATGCTCGGCCTACTGGCCGGCCGGTACCGCGGCGTTCCACGTGACCGCCGACGTGGCCGACGCGGTGGCGCGGTTCCAGCTGGTCGCCGGGAACGAGGACTTCGCCCGCCGGTTCGGGAACGACCTGCTGATCGACTCGGCCCGCCTGTGGGTGTCGCTGGGCTACTTCGACGCCAGCGGCGAGTTCCGGATCGACGGCGTGACCGGCCCGGACGAGTACAGCGCCATCGCCGACAACAACGTCTACACCAACATGATGGCCCAGCGGAACCTGCACGCGGCCGTGGCCGCCCTCGGCGACCCGCGGACCGACCGGTCGCGCTGGCCCGATGTGTCCGACCACGAGCTGGACATCTGGCAGCGCGCCGCCGATCACATGCGGCTGCCCTACGACGAGCGGCTCCGGGTCCACCCGCAGGCCGACGGCTTCACCGACCACGCGGTCTGGGACTTCAATGGCACCGGGCCCGACAAGTACCCGCTGCTGCTGCACTTCCCGTACTTCGACCTGTACCGCAAGCAGGTGGTGAAGCAGGCGGACCTGGTGCTCGCGCTGCTGCGGGCGAGCCACATGTTCACCGAGGCGGAGAAGCAGCGCGACTTCGAGTACTACGAGCCGCTGACCGTCCGGGACTCGTCCCTGTCGGCGTGCGTGCAGGCCATCATCGCGGCCGAGACCGGGCACCTGGACCTCGCCTACGACTACTGGGGCGAGGCGGCCCTGATGGACCTCGATGACCTGGAGCACAACACCGCCGACGGCCTGCACATCGCGTCCCTGGCCGGGGCCTGGCTGGTCGCGGTCAACGGGTTCGGCGGGCTGCGCGACACCGGGGGCGCGCTGTCGTTCCGGCCCCGGCTCCCCGGCGCCCTGCACGGGCTGACCTTCAACCTGCTATTCCGGGGCAACCACCTGAACGTGGCCATCAGCCCCGACGAGGTCCGCTACACGTGCAACGGGCCGCACCACGTCGACCTGCAGCACTACGGCGAGGCGGTCCGGGTCGGGCCGGGCGGGACCCAGATCCGTCCCATCCCGCCGATGCCGGAGCGCCCGCGGCCGCGGCAGCCACCGGGCCGCGAGCCCGCCCAGCGTGGCCGCAAGCCCGACTAGGCGGCCCGGAAGATCCACCCGCGCGCGCTGGCGCGGGTCGTGCGGGCCCCGACGACCAGCCAGGCCAGGACCAGCGCGCCGTAGCAGGCGGCCGAGGCCACGGCGAGCACGGCCGATCCGGTCGCGTGCGCCAGCGCGCTCGTCCCGGTGACGCAGGTGCCGACCGGGAAGGTGAAGGACCACCAGGTCAGCGAGAACGGCAGGTGCTCAGCAGCAGCAAGCGCCGGGCCTGCCCGCCCGGCGCGTACGGGACCAGCAACGCCCGGTCGACGCCGACACCATCGGCGGCACGACCGGCATGAGCCAGCCGCCGAACGCCGCGTCCGGCCTGACCTGATGCCGAGTGAATTGCAGGTACGGGACGGCGACCGCGGCGGCCAGTCCGAGGGCGGTCCCGGTCAGCCACGCCGCCCAGCCGAGGTCGACCGCCGCGGCCAGCCCCAGCACAGACCGGCCCAGCAGGAGCGTGCCGGCCCCGACGGTCAGGATCGTGATGGGCGGGGCGCCGTAGAAATGAGCCATGACCGGATCGCTGGCGTACCCCCGCGCGGTCTGCCGGTGCCGCAGCCAGTGCACGCCCGTCGCGACGGTGAGCGCGACCAGCAGCGCCGCGGCCAGCGCCCAGAAGGCCGTGGCCGCGATGCGCAGGCCGGGGAACTGGGCGGGCAGCGAAGCCGCGGCCACGGCGACGATGCCGGTGCCGATGACGGCGGCGAACCAGTTCGGGGTGAGGTTCGCGAAGACCTGGCTGGGGTGCTCCAGGTCGGTGAGCAGCCCCCACCGGGCCAGCCGGCCGCGGGCCGCCGCGCGCCCGGCGGCCAGGTCGGTCTCATCCGCTGTCGCCGTCATACCTCAGACGGTCGCGCCGGGCCCGCCGTGCTCAGTGGCCTGGCCGTCAGTGACGACCTGGCGGTCGGCCGGCTGGTCGAGATCGACGTGCCCGGCCTGGACCTGCGCCGCTCGCTGCGCGCCGTCTGGCGGGGGTCCGCCAGCCTGCCGCCATGAGCCGCTCGCGACCTCATCGGCCACATCCTGAGCCACAGCCCCGGGCGGAGAGCCGACGGGCGCCGGGCGCGCATGCGCCTCGATGCCCCGGCGCCGGGCGAGAGCAGCGCCCCGCGCCTCCAGCCGGTGGGCGAAGCCGAGCTCAGCTGAGCGGCGGTCAGAGGTCTCAGAGGTCGAGGTCCACGATCACCGGCGCGTGATCGCTGGGCCCCTTGCCCTTGCGGGCCTCGCGGTCGACCCAGGCGTCCGACACCGCGCCGGACAGGGCCGCGTTGGCGTAGACCAGGTCAATCCGCATGCCCATCCCCTTGTGGAACGCGCCCGCCCGGTAGTCCCAGTACGTATACGGGTGCGGGCCCTTGGCGATCCGGGGAACGATGTCGGTCAGGCCGGCCTGGCGCAGGTCAGCCAGCGCCGCGCGCTCGGCCGGGGTGACGTGCGTGGAGCCGGCGAACGCGGCCGGATCCCAGACGTCGTCGTCGGCCGGGGCGACGTTGAAGTCGCCCATGACCGCGAACGGCCGGTCAGCCGCGGCGTCGGCGGCGACCGCCGCCCGCAGGGCCGCCAGCCAGCGCAGCTTGTAGGCGTAGTGCGGGTCGTCCGGCGTGCGCCCGTTCGGCACGTACACCGAGCGCACGCGCAGCGGGCCGCAGGTCGCCGCGAGGGTGCGCGGCTCCAGCGTGTGCTCGTCGGGGAACCCGGGATCGCCGGGCAGGCTGCGGGTGACGTCCTCCAGCCCCAGCCGGGAGAGCACCGCCACCCCGTTCCAGCGCCCCTCGCCGTGCTCAGCGACGGCGTAGCCGAGCGGCTCGACCGCGGCGGCCGGGAAGGCGCCGGCGCCGACCTTGGTCTCCTGCAGGCAGACCACGTCCGGGCCGGCCTCTTTCAGCCAGTCCACCAGCCGGGGCAGCCGGGCCAGCACCGAGTTCACGTTCCAGGTCGCGATCCGCATGCTTCCATCCCATCAGGCGCCACCGGGTCGCCGCACCCCCGCGCCGGCTTTCCGGAATTAACGGATCCAGGTGCCGAGCACATCCTCGATGGCCGGCCGCACCCGGTCGCGAGCGACGGCGCGCGGCAGGCCGGACATCAGCAGTGCGTCGTAGTTGGTGTCCTCATGGCGCACCGAGGCGATGACGGCCAGCGTGATCGCGTCCTCCGCCAGCGCCCGGCCCGCGGCCGAGCGCCCGACCCGGCCGCTGCCGCGCAGCCCGGCATGCCGGGCGATGGCCTGCGCCCGGCCAGCCGGGCAGCCGGGGTAAAGCCGCCTGATCTCCTTCGCCATGCGGGACTGGAACGCCACGTCCTGCTCGGCGCGGCGGGCGGTGTCCCGGTCCCGGCGGCGCAGCCGGGCCTCGGAGTCGGCCAGGCACCGCTCCTCCGCCTGGCGCAGCGCCGGCTCCTCGGCGAGGATGCCCTGCCGTTCGTAGCGCTTGCGGGCCCGGCTCCAGCGAACGACCACCGCCGACAGGGTGCTGGCCTGCCGGGCGCGCCGGGTGATCGCGGCGTCGCCCGCCGGGACGAACACCAGGTGATCCATGTCGGCGCAGGTCAGGCACAGCGCCCCGATATCGTCCATGACCAGGAAGTCCCCGGTTCCGCCGCACTCGGCGCAGGTCCAGTCCCGGACGGGGAGAACGGCCACGAGATCGGGCGGCCTGCCCGGCTGGTCCGGCTGATCCGCTCGCTGGTCGCGGGCCACTATCCGGCCCCGGTACGTCGCGGGGTGACCGGGTTCACGACAGGCAGCGTAATCCGCCCGCCGCGGCTATCGCCACTGGGCCGTGAAGCCCAGGTAGCGCTCGGCGATCTGGCTGCGGGCGGCTGCGGCGGCGGCCGGGCCGTGGTCGGACGCCTCGTACTGCGCCACGACGTCCTCCCAGATGCTGCGCCCGATCGCGAAGCCCACGAACGCCGGCACCTGGCTGGCCACCCGGAGCCAGTGGTCGAGCCGCTCGGCCGGCGCGTCGCGGCCGAGCACGATCAGGTCGGCCTCGCGGCCGCCGGCCTTGACCTGGGCGGCCACCTGCTGCGCGGCCTCGACCGTCTCCAGGCCCTCGACCTTCCACAGCGCCGGCTCCACCCCGTGGGCCTGGTTGCCGGCGATCACCTCCACGACGAGGCCGGGCCGGATGTCGCGATCGTAGGCCTCGGCGTCCTGGCCGGCCTGGCGCAGCTGCTCGTCGGTGGCCGGCACCAGCAGCTCGTAGATCAGCGGCGTGCCGATCTTCGCCAGGCCCGCGGTGACCTGCGCCAGCAGGCCGAACTGATGCTCGCGCCGCGCGGCGTCGAAGGCCGGGTTGTCGCGGACGAGGACCTTGGCGTAGTCGGGCATGATCCGCTGCGCGTGGCCGAGCCACTGGTCACCCCACTGCAGGGTGAACCAGTCGTGCCCGCTGGCCTCGACCGGCACGGCCAGCACCACCGGCGGCTCGCCGCTGCGGGCAGCGTCGATGACGCCCTGGCCGTACTGCTCGTCGACCAGGACTCCGGCCCGGCCGGAGGTCAGCCGCAGAGCCGCCTCCCGGAGTCCCTCGAAGATCAGCTGCTTGGCGGACTGCATCGCGGACAGTTGCGTTACATCCGGATTGTCGTCCTTGACGCCGAACAGCTTCTTGCCGAACGAGTCGCGGTGATCCATGGCCAGGATGAAGAGCGGATCGTCGTGGCGCGGCTGCCAACCCAAGTTGCCTGTCATGGTCGGGACGCTACCCTGACCGGCCGGGCCTACCCCGGCCCGGGCATAGTGAGCGCATGGACCAGCGCCTGCGCTTCGCCAAAGAGCTCACCGGGCCCCTGCGGATACCGCCGGGCAGCGAGGTGGACCTGAGCCGCGACCATGATCCGGCCAGCACCGCGGGGGTGCGCCGCAAGGAGGCCGATGTCCTGCTGGCCCAGGGCGCGGCGCTGCTGGCCGGCTATCAGGACCGGCTCGCCGCCCAGGACACCTATGCCGTTCTGGTCGTGCTCCAGGGCCTGGACGCCTCCGGCAAGGACGGCACGATCAAGCACGTCTTGCGCGGCGCGAACCCGCAGGGCGTGCTGATCAGCACCTTCAAGGAGCCCTCGGCGGAGGAGCTCAGCCACGACTTCCTCTGGCGTTACCAGCGCGCGCTGCCGAGCCGGGGAAAGATCGGCATCTTCAACCGGTCGCACTACGAGGAGGTCCTGGTCGTCCGGGTGCATCCGGGCCTGCTGGCCGCGGAGCACCTGCCGGAGCCGGCCCGGGGACCCGATGTCTGGAGCCGGCGCTACCGGGAGATCAACGACTGGGAGCGGTACCTGGTGGACAACGGGGTCCGCATCGTCAAGATCATGCTGAACCTGTCCCGGCAGGAGCAGGCCAGGCGGTTCCTCAAGCGCATCCGGCACCCGGACAAGAACTGGAAGTTCTCCGCGTCTGATATTCACGAGCGCGCCTACTGGGATGACTATCAGCGGTCCTTCAGCGAGATGCTGAGCAAGACCAGCACCTCCTGGGCGCCGTGGCACGTGGTTCCCGCCGACCACAAGTGGTTCGCCCGGCTGGCTACGGCCGCGGCCATCGTCGGAGAGCTGGCCGACATCGATCCCCAGTACCCGGTCCCCTCGCCCGCGGACCGGGCCATGATGGCGCAGGCCGCCGCCGAGCTGGCCGGCGGCTGAGGGCGGGCCGCGGCTGAGGGCGGCGGCTAGGTGCCCAGCACCGACTGGAGGGCCTGCTCCAGCCACTGGGCCGCGGCCTGGTCGGATTCGGGTGCGCTCGCGTGCCGGGCCGCCACGTACAGGTCGGGCCGGACCAGCAGCACGCCGGCGTCACCGATCTCGCGCAGCTCCGCCCACGTGCCGTAGGGGTCCTCCAGCGGCTGGCCCGGGCCGATCGAGACCGCGGTGACGGGCAGGCCGGTCGCCGCCGAGAAGGCCTCCGCCGCCGCCAGCCAGGCCTGGCCCCCGATCCCCGTCCACACGCTGAACGCGCCACGGCCGCCGAGGTCCAGCGTCGAGACCCGGTGTCCCGCGCGGGTGACCCACGTGTGCGGCAGCTTGGCCCCGGGCCAGGTGGTGGGCTGGGCGTACAGCTCGGGATCGCGGGTGAACGCCGGCATCGGGGTGCCGTCCGGCAGCACGGCCGCCGAGGCGTAGCGATGGTTGTGCTCCACGCCGTGCGCGTCGAACTCGAACGCCTTGTAGGCGATGGCCTCGCGCAGCCTCTCCCGGATCTTCTCGCCCGCCGGGCCGGGCGCCTTGCGCAGCGCCAGCTGCCGGTTCAGCTTGTCGACGTCGGTGGTGTCGTCCACGTCCAGCGCCGCGACGATGCGGCCGGTGTCGGCGATGCTCTGGTTGGCCCGCTCGACGATCTGCCGGGCCACCGGGGCCCGTTCGGTGTTGAAGGTCTCCAGCAGGGCGGGGGCGGCCACCCCCTGCAGTACATGATGCAGCTTCCAGGCCAGGTTGTAGGAGTCCTGGACGGAGGTGTTGGAGCCGAGCCCGTTGGTCGGCGGATGCCGGTGCACGGCGTCGCCCACGCAGAAGACCCGCCGGTCAGCGAGGGTCGTGGCGAAATGGTGGTTGACCGTCCAGGGCAGCGTCGAGGTGACCCGCATCTCGAAGTCCTCGGCGCCGATCAGCTTCACGGCCAGCTCGCGGGCGAACTCCTCGGTGATCTCGGGCGGCCCGGCCGCGACCTCGTAGCCCCACATCAGCATCCACTCGGTCCACGGCTTGATCATCCGCAGCACGCCGAGCCCGACGCCCTCCTTCTCCGCGCCCGGCTGCAGCATCCAGTACAGGACCGACGGGCGGTACTCCACGAAGCGGCTCAGGTCGGCCTCGAAGATGATGTGCAGGGCGCCTCCCACCGCGCCGGGACCCTCGAACGGCAGTCCCAGGTCAGCCGCGACCTTGCTGCGGGCGCCGTCGGCGCCGACCAGGTACTTCGACCGGATCGCGTAGGTGCCGCCGGTGAGCCGGTCGCGCACCTGCGTGGTGACCCCGGACTCGTCCTGGACATGGGAGAGGTACTCGGTGTCGAACCGCACCTTCGCGCCGCGCGCCTGGGCCGCCTGCATCATCACCGGCTCGGTGATGGTCTGCGGGGCGTCCAGCATGGTGCACGGGCTCTGCAGCTCGTAGTCGTGGTGCCGCCGGGTGTCGGTGCCCCACGACGGAATCCGGCCCAGCTCCTCGCCGGCCAGGCTGGTGCAGAAGGTGGTGTTGCCCATCCACTCCCACGGCGTGGCCTCGCGCATCAGCCGCTGCTCCAGGCCCATGTCGCGCAGCGTCTCCATGGTGCGCTGGTTGGTGATGTGCGCTCGCGGCGTGGCGGACAGGTGCCCGTAGCGGGTGACGACCATCGCCTTGGTCCCGTACGTGGCCAGGAACAGCGCGGCGGCCGCGCCGCCCGGCCCGGAGCCCACCACCAGGACGTCAGTGTCCACCACGGGCCCGGGGTTAGTAGCTCCGTCGTTGCTCATGCTGGGCGGTCCTTCCGCAGGGGTGCTCCGCGGCGAGCGTGCGGACGAGTGTACGCATTGCGGCGTGAGCAGTACCATGCCCGTGCGTGTGCAGGCTGTCAAGGGGACGGCCCGCACCCACGCGGAGGCAGGCAATGGCAGGTCGCGGCGCGGGACCCGACTTCGTCGAATCGCTGGCACGCGGGCTGGACGTGCTGCAGTGCTTCGACGCCGAGCGGTCCCGGATGAGCCTGAGCGACGTCGCCGCCGCGACCGGCCTGGCCCGGCCGACGGCGCGGCGGCTGCTGCTGACTTTGCGGGAGCTGGGCTTCGTGCGGCTCTGCGACGGCCAGTTCTCGCTGACGCCGCGGGTGCTGTCGCTCGGCATGGCGTTCGTCGCCTCGCTCGGGCTCTGGGAGGTCGGCCGTCCGCACCTGGAGCGGCTGGTGGCGACGACCGGGGAGGCGTCCTCGATGTCCCAGCTGGACGGCTCGGACATCGTGTACGTGGCCCGGGTGGCGGTGCCCAAGCTCATTACCCTGCGCGTCGAGATCGGCACGAGGTTCCCGGCCGCCTACACCTCCCAGGGCAAGGTGCTGCTGGCCGCCCTGGACCCGGCGCCGCTCGCCGCGGTCCTGGCCCTGCCGAGCCGCTCCGGCCTGCCGCGCTACCTGCCGCGCGACCCGCACGCCTTCGGCTGCGAGCTGCGCGCCATCCGGGCCCGCGGGTGGGCAGTGGCCGACGAGGAGCTGGCGCCGGGCATCCGGTCGGTCGCCGCCCCCGTGCGCGACGGGAGCGGTACGGTCCGGGCGGCCATGAACGTGACGGTGCACGCGGCGGAGACCAGCATGGACACGCTCGTGGGCGACTACCTGCCGCTGCTGCTGCGGGCCGCGGGCGATGTCGCGGCCGACTGGGCGCTGTGGCAGTCCCGGCCGTATGCGGAGGTCCGGCACGAGCTGCCCGCCGGGCCGGCGGCGGGCCCGGCTTGACCCGGCCCAGGGCCAGGGCATTGACTGCTCCGGACAGCCGTCCGGAGCACGGTCAGGGAGCACGGTCAGGGAGCACGGTCAGGGAGCACGGTCAGGGAGCACGGTCAGGGAGTGAAAGTGCATCAGCCTCAGATCGGCACGGGCACCGCCGGGCCGCTGGCCGGGATCGTGGTGGCCGACTTCTCGCGCGTCCTGGCCGGGCCGTACGCCACGATGCTGCTCGGCGACCTGGGCGCAGAGGTCATCAAGGTGGAGAGCCCGGCCGGCGACGACACCCGGCACTGGGTGCCCCCGGTCCGGGGCGATACCGGCACCTACTACCTGGCCGTGAACCGCAACAAGCGCTCGATCGTCCTGGATCTCAAGGACCCCGATGACCTCGCCGTCGCCCACGCCCTGTCCGCGCGGGGGGACGTACTGATCCAGAACTTCAAGCCGGGCGGCCTGGACCGGTTCGGGCTCGGGTACGAGGCCGTGGCCGCCCGGAACCCGCGCAGCATCTACTGCGCCATCAGCGGCTTCGGGTCGACCGGAGGCGCCGCCCTGCCGGGCTACGACCTGCTGGTCCAGGGCATGTCGGGCCTGATGAGCATCACCGGCGGCCCGGACGGGCCGCCGTACCGGTCGGGTGTCTCGGTCTTCGACATCATGACCGGCCTGCACAGCGCCATCGGCATCCTGGCGGCGCTGCACCACCGCGACGTCACGGGGAAGGGCCAGCTGGTCGAGACCAACCTGCTGTCCACCGCGCTGTCGACCATGGCCAACCAGACCTCGGCCTACATCGCCGGCGGCGTGGTCCCGCAGCGGATGGGCAACTCCCACCTGAGCCTGTTCCCGTACGAGCCGCTAGCCACCGGCGATGGCGAGCTCATCGTGGCGGCCGGCAATAACTCCCAGTTCCGGCGGCTGTGCGAGGCGATCGGGGCCCCGGAACTGGCCGATGACGAGCGCTTCGCCACCGTGGGCCTGCGCAATGAGCACCGCGAGGAGCTGCGCCCGCTGCTGCTGGCCCGGCTGGCGCAGCGATCGGCAGCGGACTGGTTCGCCATCCTGACCAAGGCCGGCGTGCCCTGCGGGCCCATCAACGACGTTCGCGGCGGGGTGGAGCTGGCCGAGAGCCTGGGCCTGGACCCGGTGGTCCTGACCGGCGACATCCCGACCATCCGCAACCCCGTCCGGCTGTCGGCCACCCCGGCCCGCTATGACCTCCCGCCGCCCGCGCTGGACGCCGACGGCGCCGAGGTCCGGGCCTGGCTGGCGAGCCAGGGCGGCGGGCTGGCGGACGAGCCCGCGCCGGGGTCAGGCAGCGATGCACGCGACGAAGGAGCGACAAGTGACTGACCAGGCCGTCCCCGCCTTCCCGACCTCGCTGGGCACCTCCGATGCCGATCACATCAGCCTGCTGGGCCAGGATCTCGCGCGCGATCTCATGGGCCAGGTCGGCTTCGCGGAACTGGCCTACTGGCTGGTCGCGCTGCGCCGGCCCACCCCCGGTGAGCTGCGCGTCTTCGAGGCCGTGCTGGTAGCCCTCGCCGACCACGGCTTCACCCCGACCGCGATCGCGGCCCGGGTCACCCTGCTCAGCGCGCCCGAGTCGCTGCAGGGCGCCCTGGCCGCCGGCCTGCTCGGCGGCGGCTCCCGCTTCCTCGGCGTGACAGAGGACTGCGGCCAGTTCCTGGCCCGGGCGATCGACGCCGGGGACGGCGACCTGCCGACCACCCGGGAGGGCTGGGACGAGCTGGCCCTGTCCGCCATCGCCGAGCAGCGCAGCCGGGGCAAGTACGTGCCCGGCCTCGGCCACCCCGTGCATAAGCAGCAGGATCCCCGGACGCCGGTGCTCATGGCCATCGCCGCGGAGGAAGGGCTCAAGGGCCCGCACCTCACGCTGTTCGAGGCGGTGGGCCGGGTCAGCGAGCAGGCCCTGGGCCGGGTACTGCCGCTGAACGGCGCCGGAGTCTGCGGGGCCGCGCTAGTCGACATCGGGCTGCCCCCGGAGCTGCTGCGCGGGTTCGCGCTGCTGGCCCGCGCGGCCGGCCTGCTCGGGCAGCTCGCCGAGGAGATGCGCCGGCCAGTCGCCGGCGAGATCTACCGCCTAGTCGACCGTAATGCCCGCTTTGTGCCGCCCGATCCTCAGTAACAAGATCAACAGCGATCGTGGAGGTTTGGTTGGTGGCACCCCGGCCTGCCCCGGGCCGGCCCGTGGGCCGGGGACCGGGCCGGGAGGCCGGGGCCGGGAGGCCGGGGCCGGGCGTTTGCCTCGCCGGGCGTGCGCCGGCTGTGATGGGGTCATGGCACACGCGCCGGCGACCTCGCATCCGCTTCTCCGACTCGGCCGACTTCAGCTGGACTCCCGGCTGCGCGCCCTCCAGGCCGGTTCGGCCGCACCAGATCTCGTGGTGACCGCCGCCGTCCCCTTGCCCGATTCATCGGGTAATCCCCAGTACGGGTTCGATGTCGCCTGGGAGGACGCCGTCCGCGAGGCTGTCGGCCTGGGTGCCGAGCAGAGCACCGCGCAGGCGCTGCTCCGCGGCTCGGGCGATGCTCTCGGGCACGGCACCCGGGTTGTCGTCGCGGCTCACGGCGAGGCGCTGCTCGGCCGGTGGATCTCACCCGCGATCGCCGGGAACTCGGTGCGGGTGGGCCCGCTCCCGCACCTGACGGACGTGGCGGCCGCCGCGGCCATGCGACCCGCCTACGTGGTCGTCCTCGCGGACCGCGACGGCGCCGACGTCATCGCGCACGCCGCCGGCAGCCAGCTGCCGGCCGAGCGGTTCCTGGTCGGCAACCGCGCCCGGCCAGCCGGCCGCGATCACCACGACGACCTGCCGCCCGCGCTGCACCATGGGGAGCGGCATGTGACCGATAGAGAGCCGGAAAGCGGCGGCCGGCCCAATGCCGAGTCGATCGCCGGACGTGTGGCGGACGCCGCCGCCCAGGTGGGCGCGCACGTCGTGCTGGGGGTCGGCGACCAGCACATCCTGGATGCCGTGAACGGTCATCTGGCGGGCTCAATCGGGCCGATTTCCGCCATCGACGGCGCCCGCGAGCCGAGCGGGCTCGATGATCACCTCAGGCCGGCCATCGGTGCTGCCCTCGACGACATCGCCAGCGCCGCTGTGAGCGCAGTCGGCGATCTCGTCGCCTCCCTCGCCGACGGACCGAACCCGGCTGCGGTGCGCGGTATTAATGCGGTCGCGGAGCAGCTGGCCCAGCAGCAGGTCGCCGTTCTCCTGCTGGCCGCTGACATCTCGCAGGACGCGGTGGTCGGCCCGAGCTACCGGATCGGTACGCGGCCGACCGAGCTCCTGGTGGGCGAGACCGACCCCGGCGTCGAGGTGCCGGTCGAGGACGGGCTGGTGTGGGCCGCGCTTCAGCAGGACGCGATTGTCGTGCAGCTGTCGGACCGCGCCGGCGCCCTGGCAGGAGAGTCGGCCGCCGCGCTGTTGCGCCGCGGACAGGCTTCGTGAGCAGCGCCCCCTCCGCGGGGCGGGCTGACGGTCATGCGTCGGCTGGGTGCGGCAGGCCCTCGGCGGTGACGGCCGAGGTGAGTAGTTCCTTATAGCCAGCGTCGTCGAACAGGACGGTGAGCCGGTCGCCCTCGTCGTCCAGTACGACACCGCCGCCCCACATCCGGTGCTCCACGCGGGCGCCGGGGCCGAACGCCTGGCCGGGGTGCTGTGTCGTGGACCGGCCCGCATCGCAGTTGTCGCACCGACCGCACGGGTCCGTCACCGCCTCGCCGAAGTAACGCAACAGGAATCGGCGGCGGCAGTCGGTGAGCTCGGCGTACCGGCGCATCATCTCCACCCGCGAGCGCTCGACCGAGCGATAGCGGACGGCGAGCTCCTCCGCCGCCTGCGCCGCAGCGGCCGGCTCGGGCGCGCCCGCGGCCGGCTCGACCCGGCTGCCCTGCAGCACCGCGCCGGCTGCCTCCAGCAGGTTGAGCATGGCCGACAGCCGCTGCTGCGAGAGGCCCGCGCGGACTGCCAGATCACGCCGGGAGAGGGGGCCTTCAGACGCCGCGACGGCCGCGGCCACCGTGGCCAGCAGTTTCGGGTCGGGCAGCGCGCCGGTGAAGAACTGGCGCAGGCCCAGGTCAGCAGGCCGGTAGAAGCAGACCGCCGTGGCTGGCTGGCCGTCCCGGCCGGCCCGGCCGATCTCCTGGTAGTACTCATCAAGGGAGCCGGGGACCGATGCGTGCAGGACGAAGCGCACCCCCGGCCGGTCGATGCCCATGCCGAACGCGCTGGTAGCCACGATCGTCTCGCCCGACATGAACGCCTGCTGCGTCTCCTCCCGGACGGACCTGCTCAGCCCGGCGTGATAGGGCCGGACGCCGAGCCGGGTGGCGTAGGCCTCCGTCTCCTTCCGGGTCGCCGCGTACACGATGCCGGCGCCGGGCTGCTCCCGGGCCGCCTGCAGGACGGCGGCCTCCTTGTCCGGGGCGTCGGTGAACGCGCGCACCGCCAGGTGAATTTCCGGGCGGTCGAAATCACCGATGACCCGCAGCGGATGGCGCAGCCCCAGCCGCCGGACGATCTCCGCGCGAACCGGCGGGGCGGCCGTCGCGGTGAGCGCCGCCAGGACCGGTCGCGCGGGCAGCCCGTCAATGACGGCGCCAAGCCGCTGGTAGTCGGGCCGGAAGTCGTTACCCCACTCGGAGATGCAGTGCGCCTCATCGACCGCCAGCAGCGCCGGGGGCGCCGCAGCGAGCACGCTGAGCACGTCGTCGCGGGCCAGCTGCTCGGGCGCCAGGAAGACGAACCCGGCCGCGCCGTCGCGCAGCAGGGCAAAGGCCGCCGCGCGGTCGCCGGACCGGGACGCCGCGTTGATCGCGAAGGCCGCGAGGCCGCGGCGGCGCAGCGCGCTGGCCTGATCGCGCTGCAGCGACAGCAAGGGCGACACCACGACCGCCGGGGCGCCGAGCGCGACGGCGGTTACCTCGTAAATCGCCGATTTGCCGGCCCCGCTGGGCAGCACGGCGAGGCAGTCGCGGCCGCTGCTCAGCGCCGCGATGGCCGTCTCCTGGCCAGGCCGCAGGGCGGCATAGCCGAACACGTCCGTCACGATTCGCCGGATCGCGGCCGGGGCAGGCGGCCGGGTGGTCGCGGAGGCTCGGGCCATCACAGCTCCCTATCATCCGCGCCCGGCCGCTGCGCACGGCGTCGGCCTGGCCATCAGCCCTCGGACGCGCAGAGGCCCGCGACCAGAAAGCCGGTGCGCCGAGGGCCTGCTCGAACCGCCCGGCTCCCGGCCCGAGCCAGAGCCGCCCGGACTGCACCAGGTCCTCGGCCCGGGTGGCGGCCACGTGCCGGAGGAGCTCCGACAGCGCCGCGCCCCGGCTATCGGCCCGCCGCAGCAGCGGCTCCAGGAGCCGCCCGAGCAGCCCGGCGAGCAGTGCCTCCTTGCTGCCGAACTCGTAGTTCACGGCGGCGACGTTCACCCCGGCGGCCATACCATCAAACATGGTTTCAAACAGTGTTGGAGCTGCGGGCGACGGCAGCGCGGACACGGGCAGCGCGGACGCGATCACGGATGTGCGCCTGGTCGACGGCGCGGGTCTCAGCCCCGAGTGCACCGTGCTGATCGACAACGGCGTGATCTCGGCCATCATCCCTGCCGCCAGCGCAGTCACCACCGCTCCCGGCGCCGTAGTCGTCGAGGGTCGCGGCGGCACCCTGCTGCCGGGCCTGATCGACGCCCACGTCCACCTGCTCGGCCTGCCCGACCTGGAGCGCGCGACTCAGTGGGGCGTCACTACCATGCTCGACATGGGCACGTCGGCCATGGCGCTGACCGACTCGCTGCGGCACCGGCCCGGCCTGGCCGACATCCGGGGCTCTGGCAACTCCGCCAGCGCTCCCGGCGGCATCCAGACCACCCGGATGGGCATGCCCGCCGCCAGCGCGGTCACCGGGCCCGGCGACGCGCCCCGCTTCGTGGCCGACCGGGTGGCTGAGGGCGCCGACTACGTCAAGGTCATCGTCGAGGATCCCGCCATCATGGGCGCCGCGGCACTCGACGTCGCGACGATCGGCGCCCTCGTGGACGCCGCGCACCAGGCCGGCCTGAAGGTCATCGCCCACGCCACGACCGCCGCTGCGGTCCGCCTGGCCACCACCGGCGGCGCGGACGTCGTCACCCACGCCCCCCTCGACGCTCCCCTCGGCGACGAGGTAACCGCCGCCCTCGTGGCCAGCAACACGGTCGTTGTGCCCACCCTGACCATGATGCGAGCGGTCGCGGCCGCCGCGAGCCGGGGCCAGCTGCCGACGCACGGCGCCGGGGTCAGCTTCGACCACGCGCGCGCCACCGTGTCGGCCTGGCACCGGGCGGGCCTGGCCATCCTGGCCGGGACCGACTCGAACATGGCCCCGAGGTCGCCCGCCCAGGTCCCGCACGGCGAGTCGCTGCACGAGGAACTGGCCCTGCTCGTGGACGCCGGCCTGACCCCAGCCGATGCGCTCCTAGCGGCGACCGCGGCTCCCGCCGCGGTCTTCGGGCTGACCGACCGCGGTGTCATCGAGCCTGGCTACCGTGCTGACCTGCTGCTCATCGACGGCGATCCCGTCCGCGACATCCGGGCCACCCGCAACATCCGCGGCGTGTGGCTGGCCGGGCTCCCGGCCGCGCGGCCGCAGGCCGACTGACCACGGGCCGGCTGACCGCGGGGCGCCTCGGAAGCTGCGGGCGGGCGGGGCGCTTGGCCTGGCGTTAGCTGGCGGAATGGCTGCCGGTCATCAGGGCCGCGAGGTCATCGGGCGCCAGGAACGACGGCGGCGGCGGCGGTCCCCAGCTGAACAGGCCCTTGGCTCCTTCCATCACTTCCGGAGTCCAGAGCTGGTCGTCGATGATGCAGTCCATGTCGGAGTAGTACTCGCTGAAGTTGCCGGCCGGGTCCTTGAGGTACCAGAAGAAGTTCGAGCCGGCGTGGTGCCGTCCCAGCCCCCAGATGTGGCGCTCGGGGTGGTCCGCGAGCATCGCGCTGGCCCCCCGCCCGACCTCGTCGACGTCGTCCACCTGCCACGAGGTGTGGTGCAGGAAGCTGACCGGCGCCGCCAGGACTAGCAGGTTGTGGTGATCGGTCGAGCAGCGCAGGAACGCGCCGGCGCCCTTGATCATGTCGCTGACCTTGAACCCGACCCCATCGGTGAAGAAGGAGCTGGTCACCGCCAGATCCGTGCTGCCAATCACCGCGTGACCGAGCTTTCGGGGCTTAACGCGCGCTTCCCGCAGGACACCCGGTGCCCGCCGATCAGCGCGCTCGAGGCGGCCAGGACCGTTGTAGGCGGTGGCCGCGATCGGGTCCTGGGTCAGCCGGGGCGTGATCTCCAGGGTGGCCCGGGTGCCGGTGGCCTTCTCGACGGCGCTGATGCTGGTGGCCGACCGCTGCACGGCCACTCCGAGCCGGGCCAGATTGTCGGCCGCGCGGGCCAGGTCGTCGTGATCATCCACGCCGATGTGCAGCTCGACCAGCCGGCGGGTCGGCGCGTGCACGATGCGCAGCTGCCGGCCGGCGTCCAGGGTGGTCAGCCAGCCGTCGGCGGCGGGCTGCAGGCCGAACTCGGCGTAGTAATCAGTCGTCTGGCTCACGTTGGGCACGCCCATCGTGACGGACGTCAGCCGGTGCAGGGCCATCCTCAGGCCTCCTTGGGCGCAATGAAACGGTGCCGGAGCTCGCCGATGCCCTCGATGTGACTGACCAGCTCCTCGCCGTCGGCGAGCCAGCGCTGCGGATCGCGGCCCAGGCCGACGCCGGAGGGGGTGCCGGTGAAGATGACATCGCCGGCCAGCAGCGGCATGGTGGCAGACAGCTTGCTGACCAGGGCGGGCACCGAGAAGATCAGGTCTGCTGTCCGGGCCAGCTGGACCTGCTCGCCGTCGATGGCGCAGCCCAGCTCGAGATCGTTCGGGTCGTCGAACTCGTCCAGGGTGACCAGCCAGGGCCCGATCGGGCCGAAGCCGGGCAGTGACTTGCCCAGGCTGAACTGGGGCGGGGTCGCCGCCATCTGCAGCCGGCGCTCTGAGATGTCCTGGCCGACCGCGTAGCCGGCCACATAGGACAGCGCGTCCGCCTCGGAGACCTGGTAGGCGCGGCGGCCGATCACCGCGACCAGTTCCACTTCCCAGTCGGTGTGGCCGCCCGGCGGGAGCGTGATGTCGCCCCGCGGGCCGATGATGCAGGAGCTGAACTTGGTAAAGACCGGCGGCTCGCCCGCGGGCACGGCGTAGCCCGACTCGGCGGCGTGCGCCCGGTAGTTCAGCCCGATGGCCAGGACCTGGCGCGGCGCGGGCGCTGGCGACCCGAGGTCCGACTGGTCGAACGGGTCACCGGCGGGAAGGGCGGCCGCGGTGGCCCACGCGGTGAACGCCTCCCACCGTTCGTAGACGGACTGCGGGTCCGGGCCGAACTCCCCGCCGCTGGCCTTCTCGACGTCCACCGCGGCGTCCTCGGTGAGCAGGGCCAGCCGCCCGGCGACATTGGCGATACGCATGCTGTGATGACCTCCTGTTGCGGGGGCTAGACCCCGGCTCGGGCTAGACCAGGCTCGGGCTAGACCAGGGGAGTGATCTTCTCCTCCACCCCGAGCAGTGCCTTGCCATAGACCTCGTACCCGACCACGGGCAGCACCACCGCGTGCCGGGCCGCGGTGGCCGAGTCGCGCCAGATCCGCTGCAGCGGGTTCACGTCGGCGAAGCTGCCCGCGCCGTGCGCGTACAGCAGGGTGTCGATGGCCCGGGTCAGGTAGCCGGGGTACTCACCCCGGCGCGCGGCCTCGTCGATGTCGTCGGCGGCCCGGTAGGCGTGCAGGTGCGCGGTGTCGATGGCCAGCGCGGCCTCGGCGATCTGCAGCTGGAAGGCCACGGAATCGGTCTGCGCCTCGAAGAAGGTGTAGGAGATCGGCTTTCTGGCCGCCTTCTCGGTCACCAGCGCGAGCGCGGCCCGGCCCAGCCCCAGCTGCGGGCCGGCCAGCACCAGCGCCAGCACCGGCACCAGCGCCGAGCGGTAGAAGGTCTCCTCGGTGCGCTCGGTGCCGTAGCTGCCCTCGATCGCCGGCGGCACCAGCAGCAGCCGGTGCTCCGGCACGAAGACGTCGTCAGCCACCAGGCAGTTGCTGCCCGAGGACTTCATGCCCGCGACGAACCAGGTGTCCTCGACGGTCATGTCGGTGGCGGGGATCAGCACCACGCCCTGGTCGACGACCTCGCCGTCGGAGTTGGTGACCGGGATGCCGAGCACCGCCCAGTCAGCGTGCCAGGATCCCGAGTTGTAGTACCAGCGCCCGGTGACCCGCCAGCCGCCCTCGACGCGGACCGTCTGGGCGGTGGGGGCGAGCACCCCGGACACCATCGCGTCGGGGTGACCAGCGAAGACGTCGTCCTGCGCCTGCTCGGGGAACAGGCCGGTCAGCCAGGCGCACACATTGATCAGCGTGACCACCCACGACGTGCCCCCGTCGGCCTCCGCCACCGCCGCCGACACGTCGAGCATGGTGCGCATCGAGGTCTCGTAGCCGCCGTAGCGCCTGGGCACGGCGACCTTGAAGGCCCCGGCGGCCGTGAGCGCGTCGATGCTCTCCTGGGTCACCCGCCGGTCGGCTTCGCCCTGCGCGGCGTTGCGCTTCAGCAGCTCGTGCAGATCGGCGATGCGCTCCATCAGCTGCTCGGTACCCGGCTCGACGGGTCCCGTGGTGGTCGCAGGAACCGGGCTGGCAGTGGTGGTGGTCATTCTTCAGGTCCTCCTCAGCGGCTGAACGCGGCGATCTGATCGGTGATCGAGCGCCGCGGTCGCAGCGCGAAACGAGAATGGGTGCCGAACGTGCGGTCGGCGTAGACGAGCGGGGGGAGATCCCCCCGGCTGGCGTAGGTGACCAGGCCGACCAGCAGGACATGGTCACCCGCGTCGACGGTGTCGTGCAGCTCGCACACCGCCCAGCCGGCCACCTCGTCCAGCCGGGGCAGCCCGTGGTCGGCATGCCAGCGCACGGCGCCGAAGCGGTCGGCGTCGCGGCTGGCGAACAGCAGCGCGGTATCGCCCTGGCCGTGGCTGAGGATGTTGACGCCGAAACGCCCGGTGCTCCGGATCCGGCTCAGCACCCGCGAGCCACGGTCGAAGGCCACGCTCACCAGCGGCGGCCGCAGGGACAGCGAGGCGAACGAGCTGACCGTGGTCCCGGCCGGCTCATCGCCGTCGAGCGTGGTCACGATCGTCACTGGCGCGCAGACGCCACCCATGAGCGACCGGAAGGCGCGGTCGGTTACCACCGGAGTTCACCTGCCCGAAATAAACATGATGAATACGAAGATGCTGCGTCCCGCTCTCGACCGTGTCAAGAGAATCCGTTAGATTCATCATGGTTATTTTCGGCAGAGGAGATGCGATGTCCCGCCCAGAGGCCGGCCCGGCTCAGCCCGGCGTGCCTGCGGTGGTCGACGAGCCGGCGGTGGTCGACGAGCCGGCGCTGCGGCGCCAGGACTGGGAGCTGGGCAGGCACGCTCTGCAGCACAGCGGCGTTCGCCAGACCCGCACCGAGCTGGCGGCCGGCCGGCTGGCCGCCATCGCGGAGGCGGCCACTCCGGGTGATCGCCTCGGGTCAAAAGACCAGCTCCGAGCCCAGTGCGGCGTCTCGGTCGGCACCTTCAACGAAGCCATCCGGCTGCTCCAGGCTCGCGGCCTCGTCACCGTCCGGCCCGGACCGGGCGGCGGCTTGTTCGCCGCCGAGCAGTCGCCCATGGTGCGCCTCGGCAACTCCGTGCTCGCGCTGGACGCCGGGCAGACCTCCGTCGCGGACGCGGTCCGGATCCGCGACGCCCTGGATCCCCTCATGATCGAGGACGCGCTCTGGCACGCGTCCCCGGCCGACATCGCGCGGATGCAGGCTCAGGTGCGCCGCATGTACGACGCCGTGCAGGCGAATGACCCGGTCACGTTCATCCGCGCTAACTGGAGCCTGCACGCCCGCATCGCCGAGGTCAGCCCGAACGTGATGCTCCGCTCTCTGTACAGCAGCCTGCTCGACATCATCGAGTCCCACACGCTGTCAGTGCTGCCGGTCACGGAGCAGCCGCTGCCGGAGTACATCGCCCAGCGCTACCAGCTGCACGCCAGCCTGGTCGAGGCCATCGCCGCCCGCGACGCCGACCAGGCCCTGCACCTCATCGCCGAGCACAACACCACCGACGCGCTGCGCCCGGCGCCAGCGCCGCTGTCCCGGACCTCCTGACACCAGAGGCGCTAGCACGGCGCATTTGGCGCCCGGCCTCGACCATCCCGGTACTGCGGCGCGGCAAGGTGAGGCGGCGAGGCGGCGAGTAGCTGTTCGGGCCCCTACTTCACCGTGGCATCGCTGTGGTGCGTGGTCTCACTGTCGCGCGACGTAGCGCGCGACCTGCAACTGGCCGGGCGCGGAACGCCATGAACGTGCGGTTGCTGTTGCTGTTCAGCAGCTCATGCCCATCCATGTCGTGCTATGCGGCCCGTAGGGCCGGGCTTCGCCATCCTGCGGCGAGGAGCCATGGTGGCCGTGGGACTGATGTGGCTAGCGTGACGCCTTGGCCGGTCAGGCCGCCGGCAGCTCGTGACGCGAACGTCGTGAGTGGGCCTGAGCTGTCGCCAGGGCAGCAGCAGATGCCCAGCCACGTCATCGGGCATCCTTGCGGCGCTGGTGGAACAGCTAAATAGGGTCCGCCGACGCGACGCTCGATGCGAGGACTTGCCAAAAGAATGTTAACGATATATCGTTGACCTATCCGAGAACTCCGATGACAGTCTGGGAACAGCCCGGACCGGAGCCCGGAGACGACAGTTCAGGAGAACTTGTTATGCGAGACCAAGACATACGGCGGCATGGCCGCCACGATGCAGAACTAGCTGGCTGCCAGCGCCCCGGCGACGACGAGCGCTATGACAGCGAGGACGAGGGCCAGAGCCCGCGTGGCGGCGGTCGCCGCGGCCGCGGCCACGGCGGCTTTCCCGGCCGGGCCCCCGGCGGCCCGCGTGGCTTCCGCGGCCCTGGCTTCGGCCCCGGCCCGTGGGCAGGCGGTCCTGAGGCACGAGGCCCCTGGGCGGGCGGCCCGCAGGCGGGCGGTCCGTGGGAGGGCGGCCCGAGGCGGCACGGTCACCGCGCCCGGCGCGGTGACGTCCGGGCCGCGGCGCTGGCCCTGCTGACCGAGCAGCCGGTCAACGGCTACCAGATCATCCAGGAGATCGCCGAGCGCAGCGGCGGCGTGTGGCGCCCGAGCCCCGGCTCGGTCTACCCGGTGCTGCAGCAGCTCCAGGACGAGGGCCTCATCCAGGCCGAGTCCGGCGAGACCGGCCAGCGCGCGTACGTGCTGACCGAGGCCGGCCGCGAGTACGCGGCCGCTCACGCCGACGAGCTGCGTGCTCCGTGGGACGTGGTCGCCGGCGGCACCGGCGGCGCCGCGATCGAGATGCGGACCATGATGGGTCAGCTGGCCATGGCGGCTTTCCAGGTCGTCAGCGCCGGCACTGATGCCCAGCGCGCCCAGGCCCGCAAGATCCTGGCCGAGAGCCGCAAGTCCCTCTACGGAATCCTCGCCAGCGGCGAGGACGAGGGCAGCGCGCCCGACGGGCCGCAGAGCGCGCCCGACGCGCAGGAGAAGTAGCCGAGCCGCGCGACCCGTCAGGGGCCGCGCGGCCGGTCCAGGGCCTCCAGCCGGCGCGACCGCGCGCCGGCTCGACGGCCGATTACCGGGTCACCCGAAGATCTGATCCAGCCGGGCGTCCAGGACGTCGAGGGCCTCGCGCTCGCCATACACGCCGAACAGCAGCGGCCATCGCAGGCCCTCGATCACCCGGGGAGGTGCGGCGGCTCCAACCGTGCCGGGCCGGCTAGGCCGTGTCCCAGTGCGGCGGGCGATCCTGGCGCAGGCGCTCGTCGTCATCCGGCTCGGACCGCTCACCCCAGCCCGCGTCGGTGTCGTCCGGGCTCTGCTCGGGCAGCACGGGCTGGTCGCCGTGGACCGGCCGCCCGGCGGGCGCCGGCTGATCCGGCGCCGGGCGCTCGGGCGCCGGCTGGTCCGGCCGCGGGGGCTCAGCCATGGCGCGGGACATTCGCGGGGTTGCGTCCCGGCTCGCCGCCGGGGCTCAGGAGATCAGGTTGACGGGGCACTGGGTTCCTGTCGCGCGGGTCATGAGCGCGCCGGTGGTGACCAGCGCGCAACCGTACTGCTCGGCGGCCGCGACGTAGGCAGCGCCGTAGGTGGTCAGGTTACTGCGAAGCGCCCAGATCCGCGCGGCCAGCAGGCGGATACGCGCGATGACCGGACCTGGCTCAGCCACAGCTTCGGCAGCTGGCATGGCCTGCGCTGGTTTGTGCAGGGCCGTGCATAGGTCGAGATTACCGGGGCAGTGACCGCTGGTCCCCGGACTGGGCGGGGGCATCGACAGGAACCCCGCGCCGCTTCGGCTCTCCCTTTCCGGCGCGGGGTTCCTACCTGCTCGCACGTCGTCATCTGGCTGCGGTGTTACAGGTCGGGCTCGGCGGTGATCTGGCCGGTGGTGACGGCGGCGGTCAGGGCCTGGTGGTCGCGCTCGTTCTGGTCGGCGTAGG